>OLYI01000083.1_pt1 | contig 44975 bp, 31 predicted proteins | sample 1644251 | NCBI WGS metagenome assembly OLYI01 (sample SAMEA103958140, study PRJEB25191) | human gut metagenome | biome: human-associated habitat [ENVO:00009003]; feature: intestine environment [ENVO:2100002]; material: feces | place: Germany | collected 2013/2015 | reverse complement strand
CACAGCTATCGCAGTGGGATGTAGAAATATCGCGCCTCACGGCGCTTGTCGCGCGTTTTAAGCCAGACCTTTTGAGCTCAACGCACTAAGTTAATAGCATTAAGACCCCGGACATGATAATTTGATGAAGAATTTTAATAGCATTGGGACGTGCCAATACGATTTCTGACATTGAAGAGCCTAACTTGTCAGCATTGGGCGTTTTCGGCCGGTTGCCCAATCGACGCCGCCGTTACCCCACTCTGTCAAATCGACAAAAAATTCGTATCTTTGCCGAGATGAAATTTGAGCTACAGACAACAGCGGCATCGTCGGCGGCCCGCGCCGGGATTATCACGACCGACCACGGCACTATCGCCACGCCGGTCTTCATGCCAGTGGGCACGGTCGGGTCGGTCAAGGCCGTCCACCGCGACGAACTCCGCGACGACATAAAGGCGCAGATCATTCTGGGCAATACCTACCACCTCTATCTGCGGCCCGGAACCGACATTCTCGAGCGTGCCGGCGGCCTCCACCGCTTCAACAGCTGGGACCGCCCTATCCTGACCGACTCGGGCGGCTTTCAGGTTTTCAGCCTGACCGACCGGCGCAAGCTGACCGAAGAGGGAGCGCATTTCCGCAGCCATATCGACGGCTCGAAACATCTGTTCACGCCCGAGGGGACGGTCGACATCCAGCGCAAGATCGGAGCCGACATAATCATGGCTCTCGACGAATGCACGCCCGGCACGGCTGACCGCGCCTATGCCGAGAAATCGCTCGGGCTGACACAGCGCTGGCTCGAACGCGGCTGGAAACATTTCAACGAAACGGAACCGCTCTACGGCTACCGGCAGGCGTTCTTCCCGATAGTTCAGGGATGTGTCTATCCCGACCTGCGCCGCGAGGCGGCGCGCCACGTCGCCTCTCTCGGCGCCGAGGGGAACGCCATCGGAGGGCTGGCCGTCGGCGAGCCTGTCGAGAAGATGTATGAGATGATCGAGGTTGTCAACGACATTCTTCCGGCCGACCGTCCGCGCTACCTCATGGGGGTAGGCACTCCGGCAAACATCCTCGAAGCGATCGACCGGGGCGTCGACATGATGGACTGCGTAATGCCCACGCGCAACGGCCGCAACGGAATGCTGTTCACCGCCCACGGCATAATGAACATGCGCAACAAGAAATGGGCCGACGACTTCTCTCCGCTTCAGGAAGACGGCCCGTCGGTTGTCGACCGCACCTATTCGAAAGCCTACGTGCGCCATCTGTTTATCGCCAACGAGCTGCTGGCCATGCAGATAGCCTCAATCCACAATCTTGCGTTCTATCTCTGGCTGACCGGCGAGGCCCGGCGCCATATTCTCGAAGGAGACTTCAGGAGCTGGAAAACCGAGATGGTCGAACGCGTAACCCGCCGCCTCTGACCGCCGTGTTCAAGATTCTCGACCGCTATATTCTCAAGAAGTTCCTCGGAACCTATATCTTCGCCATAGCGCTGATACTGGCCATCACGGTGATGTTCGACATCAACGAGAAGCTCGACTCGTTCCTAAAGGCACCGCTCCACGCCACCGTCTTCGACTATTTCCTGAACTTCCTGCCCTATTTCGCCAATCAGTTCAGCCCGCTGTTCACCTTCATAGCGGTCATCTTCTTCACCTCGAAATTGGCCGACAACTCCGAGATAATCGCCATGCTCTCGACAGGCATGAGCTTCAGGCGCCTGCTGCGCCCCTACATGATCGGCGCGGCCGTCATCGCCGCCGCCACCTTCATTCTCAGCGCCTATGTCATTCCGCCGGCCAACGTGAAGCGCATCGCCTATACCAACACCTATGTCAAGAACCGAAAGGTCGAATTCGGCACCAATATCCAGATGCAGGTTCAGCCGGGCGAGATAGCCTATATGGGGCGCTACGACGCTACCCAGAAGATGGGCTACAAGTTCTCGCTCGAGACGTTCGAGAACAAGAAGCTCGTGTCGCGCCTGACGGCCCAGTCGATAAAATGGGACACGCTGTATCAGTGGACTGTGCGCGACTACATGATACGCTCGTTCAAAGGCGCCCGCGAACAGATAAAACGCGGGTCGCGCCTCGACACGGTCATCCCCTTCGAGCCACGCGACTTCCTGATAAGCCGCAACGATCAGGAGACGCTGACAACCCCCCAGCTCCACGCCTTTATCAAGCGCCAGAAGATGCGCGGCGTCGGCAACGTGAAGCCTTTCGAGATCGAGATCCACCGCCGCTACGCCATGACGGCGGCAGCCTTCATTCTGACGGTCATCGGCATGAGCCTCAGCTCTCGCAAGGTCAAAGGGGGCATGGGAATCAACATCGGCATAGGCCTCGTGTTGAGTTTCAGCTACATACTGTTCATGACGGTTACGTCGACATTCGCCGTTTCGGGGCTGACAAGCCCGCTGGTTGCGATGTGGATTCCGAATCTCATCTACTCCATAGTGGCGCTCGTGCTCTACTTCAAGGCGGCGCGCTGATCAGACAAATGTCCTGTCCGGGCGCTGCGGCGAGCCTCAATGCCATTAACTTAAAATTCTTCCGAGCAAATTATCCTGTCCGGGCGTAGGGACGTGCCTTTGGCACGTTTCACATGCGACTGGTAATCAGGGCGTTGCAATGCTACGTGCCGAAGGCACGTCCCTACACCAGGGCGTTTCTGACGCTGATTTCAAGCCGCGAATTTGTGGGGGAGCGGCGGTTGCCGCCAGCTATCGCAGGCGGTTGTAGAGATTTCGCGCGTCCCGCGCTTGACAGCGAATGATCCGTGTGCGGTGGTTAGTCTGCGATCAGAACTGGAAGTAGATGAAGGGCATGACGTCTTCCGACATGAACTGCACCACGAGCTGAACGGCAACGATGAACACCGCGAGCTTAGCGCCGAAGGGCGCCCTGACAAACCAGTCGCCGGCGGCGTTGATCCAGCGTGTCGGGAGCGAGTGGACGGCGATGATCATCGCGACGAAGATAAGCCACACATAGCGCACCCTGACGAAGGGCGCGAGATAGGCGATGTCGAAATTGCCGAATATGTTCCTGATTATCAACCACGCATCCTCGAAGCTCGCGGCGCGGAAGAAGATGAAGAGGAAGCTGACATAGGCCATTGTCAGAGTCCAGCTCGCCGCCTTGACGGGCCAGGTGTCGGGAATTTTGACCAGCCATGGCCTGAGGGCCTTGTGGACAATGAGGCCGACGCCATGCATACCGCCCCAGATGACGAACTTCCATGCCGCGCCGTGCCACAGGCCGCCGACGAGCATCGTCAGGAAGTTGTTGACATAGGTGCGCAGCGTTCCGCGGCGGTTTCCGCCGAGCGGAATATAGACATAGTCGCGCAGCCATGTCGACAGCGAGATGTGCCAGCGGCGCCAGAAGTCGGTCAGATTGCGCGATTTATAGGGGAAGTCGAAGTTCTTTGTCAGCCTGAAGCCCATGATGGCCGAAATGCCTATGGCCATGTCGGAATAGCCCGAGAAGTCGCAATAGATCTGGACGACGTAGCCGACGACCCCCATCAGCGACTCCAGACCGCTGTAGCCTGTCGGCGAGGCGAAGATGAGGTCGTTATACTGGGCTATGTAATCGGCCACGACGGCTTTCTTGACAAGGCCGAGTATTATGAGCCACAGGCCGGCGGCCATCTCCTGGCGCGAGGCGTGGTCGCGGTTCTGGATCTGAGGCAGGAAATAGTCGGCGCGCACGATGGGGCCCGCCACGAGCGCCGGAAAATATGACAGGAAGAAAAGATATTCGATCCATGTCTCGGTCGGGCTGACGCGCCCTTTGTAGACGTCGACAATGTAGCTTATCGACTGGAAGGTATAGAACGATATTCCTACGGGCAGAATGATGTCGAGCGGCTGGAAGTTGCCTTCGACCATCTGGTTCCAGTTCCAGAGGAAAAAGTTGGCATATTTGAAGAATCCGAGAATCGACAGCGACATTCCTATCGACAGCCACAGGCAGAGGCGCCGCTTCCAGAGCTTACGGGTGTCGCTCATGATGCGCGACAGACACCAGTCGAGAACCGAGGTTATTATCAGGAGCATGAAGAACCATGCGCTCGACTTGTAGTAGAAATAGAGGCTGAACGCGACCACATAGACGACCATCTGCTGCCGGCGGCTGCGCAGCAGGGCGTAGACGGGCAGGAATATCAGAAACAGAACCCAGAAGAGGCCGCTCGAGAAGAGCATCGGATGGTCGGCCTCATAGGCGAGCATGCGGCCGACGTTGTCGAAAAATGTCGATATATCGTATTGCATCAGTGTTTTGGCTGTAGAACAACAACTCGTTCGGGGCGCGCCTTGACAGAATCGTCGGGTCGCTTCATTTTTATCGGCCGGGCGCAGTTAGCGGGCATCCAGCGCGCTATGCTGTCGAACCAGAGGGCTGCCGAGCGGCGCGTCGGGTGGGCGCCGTCTTTCTCGCGCTCGAAGGTCATTCCGTTGCTGAGGAAGAAACATCCGGGCTTCACCATCTTGGCAATGAGGCGGTTTATGCCGGTATCTTCCTTCCAGTTCGGAGGGCCGATCCAGAGATACGGGATGTCGCCGATCTGATCGAGGAAGTTGCGCACATAGGCGGCGCGCTTCTCTTCGATATTCTTGACAAACAGCTCGTTGCCGCCGAGCGAGATAAAGATGTAGTCGGGCTTGAAGCGTCGGAGGAACACTTTGAGGGTGTCACACGTGCCCCAGTATTCCGAGGTCGAGCTATACCAGATGACGGAGTTCAGGCGGTGGCCGTTGGCCTCGGCGTAGGCGGCGAGGCGCGGATTGAGGCCCTCGAGCATCGAGTCGCCGATGATGAGGATGTTCTTCGAGGTGGTGTCGTTGACCTGCTCAAACGCCGGCGCAACGCTGTCGGGCGCCTCTCCGGCAGCGGCCGCGACGGGCGCGGCGAAGAGTTTTTCGGCAAAGGTAGCTTTCTTCAGGCCGGTCTTGCCGATAACCTCAGCGTCGATAAACGACACTGCCGCGAACAGCACCAGTGTCAGCAGGGCGATGAGCCAGACAGTCAGATAGTTTTTCAATCAGGAATTAGGAATTAGAAATTAGCAATTTTTGCAAAATTAGGAATTTTCAGTCAGAAATGAGGAATAATGCCGGTCAGAAATGCAATAATATGCGGGAGGATGGCGCAAAACTTCCTGACATATCCTACTCGATGCGCCCGACAAGTTTTTAGTATAAGCTAACGTCAAATTACAGGAATTTGTGCGCCTTTTAAAATTTCGTCAGCGTTAATAAGTGTCATACATTCTAAATTCCCGTAAATTGTCGGAGAACCTTAACTTAAAATTCTGCCGGGCAAATTATCCTGTCAGGGCGTAGGGACGTGCCTTTGGCACGTTTCACATGCGACTGGCAATCAGGGCGTTGCAATGCTACGTGCCGAAGGCACGTCCCTACGCCAGGGCGTTTCTGACGCCGGTTTCTTCTAAGTTAACAGCATTGGCGTATATCCCTACGCCCCAATAGAGGTTGCGAGTTCTGGAGCTCCTCCGGGCTCATTACGGGGGCTGACAGAGGGAGCGCGGCGCCTTCGACAGGTGCCGCGCTCCGGGTCAGTTATCAGTATTTTATTTAAAAGTGTGTCTTCCTGACTTGCGAGCCGCGCCGCTCGATGACGATCGAGCCGGGCTCGGGAGTGCCGCTGATGCGGATGCCCTGAAGGGTGAAGTATTCGGCGGGAGCGTCGGCGTCGGCGTCGATCGTGGAGAGGCCCAGAACGTCGAGAGGCAGTCCGAAAACAGCTTTTGCCGAGGGCATCTCCGAGAGATTCTCCGTCGAGCTTACGGGGGTGTCGACGAATCCGTCGGCAATGGTGTTATAGCGGTTAGTCTCGCCGGGAGCGCGACGCACTGAGGCAGCTGCGGGGGCGTCGAAGGAGAGCATGAGCGCTCCGTTGGGGAGGGCATAGTGATAGGTGGCCTTGGCGCGGTAGCCGAGCGTCACGATACGCTTGCCGTCGGCCTCTTCGGCGCTGTCGCGGAAGTCGGGGCCGTTCTGCATTGTCAGGCGTGCGGCGCCTTCGCCTGTATAGCTGTCGACGAGGGCATTATGGCTCTCGTTGAGCTCTCCGGGCACGAACGAATCTTTGTCGGCCTGATTGGTGAGGTCGTAGTGGTAGACGGTTATATGGGCGGGGAAGTCGTTGCCGTGGTCGGTCGACCAGGTAATGTCGGAGGTGAAATCGCGGACATTGTTCTGGTAGACATAGCTGACAGGCTCGGCGGAGAGGCTTTCCATCGCGGGCACAGGCAGATCGGCCGTTGTAGCGGAGCCGTCGCTGTGATCGATGGTGTTACCTTTGTCATTGATATATTCGACAAGAGCCTTTACCTCGGTTGCGGGATGAGCCACAAACGAACCGATATTGACCTCGAAAGGAGCCTCTCCCTCGGCAAAGAAGCCGTCGGAGTCGGGAAGCTGCTGGTCGGCGGGAACTCCGCTCTCACCATAGTCGATTATATTTTCATATATCTGGCTGTCGCCTGCGGTCAGGGTGAGCCGTATCTTACTGTCGTTTCGCCAGAGCATCACGGCCGAGAGATCGCTGACAGGATAGATGAAGCGGTCGGCTTCGTCATGGTTTTCTCCGGCGGGGCTATAGTCGAACCGCGGGCGCGACATGAGCGACATGTCGGTCGACATAACCTGATAGCGCACATTGTCGGGGTTCGTGCCGAGCACCATCTTATGATACTGACGCTTAGGATTATAAACATTCAGAAGATGGTCGAGATCGAAATCACCGGCATAATAGTTGCTCCACTTGTTGACGCGCAGGCGATCGTCGGTGCCGGGGGCGCTCCATCGCTGCGTGCCTGTTACGTCGACAAATTCGAACGGCTCGGGGTTTCCGGGATAGAGAACCATGCCGGAGGGAGCGAACTCATAGTTGATGTCGTCGTTTTCCGACGAGACAATGTCGGTCAGGCGCAGCACGCAGTTGCGGTTGCTGTCGGAGAAATGAGGGTCGTTGAAACCGAGCGATGAGAACACGGGCGTATAGAGCTCAGGCTCTGAGGTGGCGTAGAACACGGGATGGTCGGGATGCGAGGCAATCTTAGCCTTATAATCGTCGACGCTCGCGGCTCTTTCGACATTCTTGATGCGCAGGAGAATCGGGGCCGTCTTCTCGCATTTCTCGCGGGTCGAGACGCCGGCGTCGGGGCGTGAGGTGTGGGCATAGAGGTAGTAGAGGTTGCGTTCACGAACCTGCCGGGCATAGATGTCGTAGACTCGGCCGATGATCTTGAAGAGAGTGATGCCGTAGATAGTCGTCTCTTCGCCGCCGTCGTCGGGGAGGTTGAAAGCGAGGTCGACGCGCGAGGGGAGCTCGGGAACAGCCTTGAAGCGATGGCCCTGGAATTCGCGTCCTTCGCTGCCATCGACCATAAGGTTCGGGTTGGCGCACCACCATGCTCCGGGATAGATGAACTGCGAGCCCTGATAGGGATTCGAGATGTCGAAACCGTCCTGATCGACGATATTGAACTGATCGACAGTTGCCGGCGACGAAAGATCGGCTTTTCTGACCTTGACGCCCTCGCCGAGGTCGAGATAGTAGAGGTTGGTATATTTTCCGTTGTCGGATTTGACAGGCTCGAACGCGAAATATTTCACGGTTCCCTCGGAATAGGTGGGCGTCAGAGGGCTGTTGTAGAGGCCCTGCCACGACGAATCTCCGCCCCAGACTTTCATCATAGGCAGATTGTCGGCATAAATGTCGTAGTTTTCGGGACGCGCGCCGCTGTCGTCGGCGAGCCAGAGGGCATAGCGGTCGAATCTGTCGCCCGAGACCATCAGTATTATCTGGTTGAAACGCAGCCCTCCGGCTATGGTGCCCTCGCTGCCCTGAGCGGCCTCGACGGAGGCTGAGGTGGCATTGACGTCGAACTTAACGTCGACGGGGCGGTCGTTGACCATGAAGGTGAATTTCTCGGCCTCTTCCGTGGTGATATAGCGGCCGAGCTTTATGACGTAGCCCTCGCGGGCCGAGTTGTGGCGCACGAAAGGAACGGTTATGCGGCCCTGGCGTGTGCGTTTGAGAGCGTCGTAGACCGAACCGTCGGAGAGGGCGATCGAATAGCTGTCGGAGTTGAGCGGGCGCTGCTCTTCGAGATGGGTGTCGATAAGACCGTTCGACGACAGCATTACGTGGAGGAAGTCGGCGTCGCCGCGGTCTGAAGAGCTGTTTTCGAAAAATTCGTCGTAGTCGACGCGCAGATATATGGCCTTGACTGTCAGGTTGGCCTCCATGCGCGAGTTGTTACACCAGAAGCTGTCGGTCACGGGCACGAGCACATCGGTCTGATGTGCGTCGAAGAAATATGTCTTGTAGCCGTCGGTGTTCTGCTTAGTCTCTACCTTGACATGGCCGCCGTCTATGGAGTATTTCCTGACCGAGAACCGGCCGCCGAGATACATCTGGCTGACAAAACGGTTAGCGTCGATATTGTCGGCGACGAAGATGCGGTAGACGCCGCGGCGGTGACCGTCGGCCTCGCGGGTCTCGTAGTATTCGAAGGGAATGTTCGAGGCCTGCTGGTTGGATACTCGGAGCGCGTCGTTGATGGGGCCTTCCCAGAACGACATCGTGAACGTTGCGTCGTGGGCCGTGAAGGCGCCGGCCTCTTCGAGCGAGAGAGTTCCGGCGGCAAAGTCGACCGTTATGTTGTAGATGCCGTTTTTCGCCTTGAAGTTACTCCCGCTGTTGCCGACCCAGAAGCTTTTCGGCGAGCCCGCCGTGGCCTCCGAGTCGTCGGTCGGATAACAGCGGAAAGCGCTGTCGTTCCAGCCCGGGTCGGTATAGAGCGAGAATTCAGCCACGGCGGCGTCGGTGCCCCCGTCGAGCGGCACATTTGTGGCGGTGAACACGTCGCCGTTCCTGACGAACTCAATCGGATGGACGTCGTTTTCGAGCGTCCATTGGTCGCGTCCGGCAATCTGGCCGTTGAGGAAGAGCCGTTCGGGGGCCGAATAGTGGTCGAGTTTTTTAACCGAGACAGTTTCAGCGGCGAAATCGACAGTTATGTCGTAGGTGCCTGCCTGAAGGAAGAAGTTTGCGAGTTTATCGCCTGTTCCGTAGCCCATGCTGACCGGCGAGCCGTCGGTGAGTTCTACATCGTTCAGGTTGTAGTATTTGTTGTCGGCCCAGCCCGAAGTCGCGTAGAGAGCGAACTGGCAGACGTCGCTTCCGTTGTCAAAACGGACGTTGCGGGCCGTGAACTTGTTGCCCTCCTTGGCGAATCTGACGGGATGGGTCGAATTGGGGAGCTTCCACTTGCCGGCTCCGTACATCGAGCCGTTGAGCCAGAGGGCGTCGGGCGCTGTCATCGCCATGGCCCCGCGGGGCAGCATGAGCGCGAGCGCGCATAAGAGAATCAGTTTCAGAGATAAACGGTTTGACATTGTATTTGATGTTAAAGACTGTAGTATTGATCAGTTATCGGTAAATTATTTTCTGTCCGCGCGAGGTTATATACATCGAGCCGGCCGAGGGGGCTGAAACCTCGCGGCCAAGGAGGTTGAAATAGCGCACAGGGCCGGCAGAGTCGTCGTCGGCGGGGGCGGCGATGAGGGTTGTCTCGTCTTTGTCGAGGTCGAGACGCGCCGCTACGACGCCGCGCGGCGGCACGGCCAGCGAGTAGGTGTTCCCGGCGGCGCTTCTGACCCGGGCCGTTATGCTGCGGTCGGAGGTGTTCGACAGCAGCACGGCGCCGGTGTTGTCGGGGTTTCGGTAAGCGGCATAGCTGAGGCCGTCGGTCCACCATCCTTCGGTGTCGACGCGGTGTGCGCCCGGCTTCACGGCGGCCGATGTCTGGGCCATTATGATATAATGGGAGTTGAAGGTATAGTCGGAATGGTTTGAGGCATTAAGGTCGACGGCGCCGTAGCAGGTCGAGCAGCCGCCCGGCAGGTAAGGCTCCTTGTTGGTGTCGAGCATGAAGTTCCAGACTATCGACCCTCTGAATCGCCTCAGCGACGGCTCGATTATTATTTCGTTCATGTCGGCGGCGAGGCGGGCGGCGAGGTTGCGGCCGTCGTTCCATTCTCCTATCGACGCCTCGGAGAAAAGCAGCTCTTTCTCCTGATAGTTGCCCCAGACGACAGTCTTTTCGATGTCCTTAACCGTGCCGCCATAGTTGTGGTAGCAGGCTCCGGCAACGAGGTCCGCGCCGTCGAATCTGTCGCCCATGCGGGCGTAGGCCTTCACGGGATAGTCGGTCTGGGAGTCGTTGCCGTCAGACTTGTTGTCGTAGTCGTAGTTATGGTCGTAGAGATAGATTTTCGTCGCGAGTCCGGCATCGTGGAGCGCCGGGGCGAGGCCGTCTCTGACGAAGTCGGCCTCTTCGGCATAGGGCATATACATCGAGGCGCAGTTTCCCCAGTTGAGCGGCTCGTTCTGGGGCGACACGGCGTGGATAGTTATGCCCTCGGCGGCCATAGCCCTGATGAATCTGACGAAATAGTCGCCGTAGACCCTGCGGTAGCCCTCGTAGAGGCGGCGTCCTGTCCATTCGGGCATGAAGTTCTTGTTGGTGTTGTCGTCGACCTTCATCCATAGCGGCGCTGTCCATGGCGAGGCGAAGATTTTCAGGCCGGGGTTCATGGCGAGAATCTCTTTCAGGACGGGAATGACATAGTCTTTCTCGTCGGCCGAGAGCGAGAAGTTCTGCAGGGGGTCGCTGTCGGGGCCTTTGAAGTCGGCAAGGGTATAGAGCTTGCTCGAGAAGTCGTTGCATCCGATCGAGATTCTGACATAGCTGACGCCGTAGCCCCCGGTCGGGGAGAATGTTTTCTCAAGCAGGGCCTTGCGTTCGCTCTCGGGCATTCGGCTGAGGTTGTAACACGACGCATAGGTCAGGGCGAAGCCGAAGCCGTCGATTTCCTGAGCCGTGCGGTCTGTGAGGACGATGGCGTCGTCGGTTGTCGACGTCCCGGCCGGCTCGACTTCCGATTCGGTCAGCTGCTGCGAGCGGTCGCCCGAGGTTGTCAGCACGGAGGCATAAGGGGAACTTGCATTTGCGCCGGTCACTGCCAGAGACATGGCGCCGATAAGGAATAGTTTCTTCACTGTATGATTCAATGGTAACGGCGCAAAGTTAGCCACAGCAATAAACGGGGCAATGAGCGAGTAGACTAATTAGTAAATCCCATTTTCCATGACTAAACTGACAGTCAAATACTTATAGTCGGGAGCTGTGCAAAAATAGTAAACCGCCCTTATCATGGAGCGGTATTACTCAGCGCAGGTCTCGGGCCTTGGCTATCGCCGTTCCGCGACTGCGCAGCTCCGCAGCTTGTCGCGGGGGTTGGAAGCGGGTCAGCGACCCACAGCTATCGCAGTGGGATGTAGACATATCGCGCCTCACGGCGCTTGTCGCGCGCTTTCAGCCATATGAAATCGGCGTCAGAAACGCCCTGGCGTAGGGACGTGCCTTCGGCACGTAGCATTGCAACACCCTGATTGTCAGTTGCATTTGAAACGTGCTAAAGGCACGTCCCAATGCTGTTTACTTAGATGAAACCGGCGTGAGAAACGCTCTGGCGTAGGGACGTGCCTTTGGCACGTAGCATTGCAACACCCTGATTGTCAATTGCATTTGAAACGTGCCAAAGGCACGTCCCTACGCCCGGGCAGGATAATTGCTCGGATGAATTAACTAAATTCTAAATTACTATGGTTGGCGCTCCATCATGAGGCAGGCCGCGCGGGATGGGTTTCCGGCGCGGCCTGTGGGCGGGTATCTTAAGGAGGGTTATTTCGAGTAGCGGTAGCCTTGCTTGTAGTAGCGGTATTTTCCGTAGCCGTCGCCCATGTCGGAGACGCCGTTGAGGACAACCGACATGTTGCGGTAGCGCTTGGTGTCGTACATCTGCTCGAGCGTCGGGAGCTCGCTGCGGCGGAAGAGGCCGGCGCGGACAATGAAGAGCGTCATGTCGGCCTGCGAGTTGATGATCTGGGCGTCGGCCACGATCTCGACGGGCGGGCAGTCGAGGAAGATATAGTCGTATTGCTCGCGCAGGTCGGCAAGGAGAGCCGACAGAGCGGGATCGGCCAGCAGCTCGGCGGGGTTCGGGGGTACGGTGCCCGAGGGGAGCAGGTCGAGCGACGGCTGGTCGTTGAGGTCGCGGACGATAAGATTCGAGATGTTATTGTCGTAAGCCGACGGATTGACGAGGAAGTTGACCAGACCGGCCGATTTGGAGTCTGAGCCGAGAATCGTCGAGAGCGTGGCGCGGCGCAGGTCCATGTCGATCATCAGAACGCGGTGCCCCTTGATGGCGAGGGCCGAGGCGAGGTTCATGCTTACGAAGGTCTTTCCGCTGCCGGGATTGGCCGAGGTCACGGCGATGACGGTTGCACCCGATAAGCCGTCGCGACGGGCCACGATCTCGAGGTTTGTGCGCAGCACGCGGAAGGCCTCGTTGATCATGTCGAGATTGTCTTTTTCGACAACGATGCCCTGACGGGCTACGGAGGTCTTGCGCTTGCGCAGTCCGTAGGGGATGCTGTTTTTCGGAATCTCGCCCATGAAGGGAACTCCGAGCGGCGAGAAGTCGCGCTTGTCGCGCACCTTGTTGTCGAGCGTCTCGATGACGAAGAGGACTGCCAGGGGCAGAAGCAGACCGATCATGAAGGCAATCATGAGTATCTTGTCGCGGACGGGGGCGACGGGGCTGGGCGAACCGACAGGCTCGGAGATTACGCGGATTCGGTTGGGCACGAAGCTCTGCGAGAGCTCGTTTTCCTCGCGTTTCTGAAGGAGGAAGAGATAGAGGCTTTCCTTGACCTTCTGCTGACGCTCGACGCTGAGAAGATAGCGTGCCTGACCGGGAGCTGTTGCCACTTTTCCGGCCGATTCGCTGCGGCGCTGCTGGAGGCTCGAGATCGAGGTGTTGAGCGAGGCGATGGTGTTGTCGAGGCTCTGGATCAGGGCTCGGCGGAGTCCTTCGAGGCGTTTGTCGAGGTCGACGACCAGAGGATTGGAGGGGGAAGAGTTGGCCGCCAGAGAGTTGCGCTCCATCAGAGTGCGGTTATAATCGGCTATCTGTCCTTCGATATTGACATCCTGAACACCCGTGTTGGCGGGCAGGACGGTGTTGGAGTTCGAGGCCGAGGCCATGAAGTCGCGGATATAGCGCGTCATGGTCAGGCGTGTGGTCATGTCGCCGAGGGCGTTGCTGGCGCTGTTTGTCTGCTCCATATACATCGACGAGGCGGCGTCGACGTCGGGCAGCATGTGGGCCGATTTGAAGCTCGAGATGTTGCTCTCGACGCTTCCGAGCTCCGGTTCGATTACGTTGAGGCGGTCGTTGATGAAGCGGCTTGTGGCTTCGGCGATCTCGGCGCGCTCTTTGAGCGAGTTCTCGTTGTAGGCCGAGATTATTGTGGAGAGGATGTCGGTGGCGAGCTGGGGGTTGCTGTCGCTCAGGGTCAGCACGATGATCTGGTCGGACTGGGGATGGAGCGAGGCGACGACGCGGCCCGAGAGACCGACGGCGGTGTCGTAGAGGCTCGAATGGGTCACCGTCATATTGACCGGCTCGGTAATGGGGCCGCCGGTGTAGAGCGGATTGGGGGTGATCTTTATGAGTCCGGCGCGGGTCTGGAGCTCGACGCCGCCGACGTAGTTGACTGTCTTGTCGATGTCGATGACTTTCGAGCCTCCTTTTTCGGTGTTGGTGCGGAGCTGGCCGAGCCGGATCTTTCCGCCCGGCTCGATGGTCGTTTCGAGGGTGGCGTAGCCGTGGGTGTCGAGTCCGGGGAACTCAACGACCAGGGGCTGGGTCGATCCGTAGAGTTTTTCGGGATGCCACTGCCCTTCGACGGTATAGGCTACGTTGAGTTTCAGGCGCTCGGCAACGTTGAGCATTACCGAGGGGGTTGTCAGTGTGACCATCTGAGTCCACGACTCGGGGGTCTGCTGGAAGAGTCCCATCGTCGAGAACGACGATGCGATTTCGCTGTTGCTGCCGTTGTCGGCGCGGACAACCATGACCTGGGCCTCGCGCGAGTAGACGGGCGTAGAGCGTTTATACAATATATAGCCCAGCGAGCAGCAGATAATCACTGATATGACGAACCAGTACCAGTATTTGCGACACATTCCGAGAAGCTTGCGCAGGTCGATGGCCTTGTCGGTCAGACCCTGTCGCGCGGCTGCCCGGGCTTCGGTTGTCGGCGTTTCGTTTTGTTCCATATCTGTCAGAAGGTGGAGATCCGTATATGGCGTTTAAGAGTTTGAGTGTGTTTTATTTGGCTATAAGAACTGCCATCGAGGCGATGAACGAGGCTATCGATACCCAGAACGAGGGGGTCAGCACGGAGTTTCCGTTGGCCGAGCGCGAACGCTTGCGGGTGTCGTTGGGCTCGACGTAGATGACGTCGTTCTGCTGGAGATAGTAGGCGGGCGACGCATAGAGGCTCTGGGCGTTGGTGAGGTCGACGCGGTAGACCTGCTGGGTTCCGTCGGGGGCTTCGCGGATAACGGCTACGTTCTCTCGTTCGCCGCTGATTGTGAGGTCGCCGGCGAGGGCGAGGCCCTGAAGGATGTTGATATGTTCCTGTTCGACCTTGTAGTTGCCGGGGCTGGCGACTTCGCCGAGCACGCTGATTGTCGGGTTGGTTAATTCAACGGTCACTGTTGCGTCGCGCACGAGGTCGCGGCTGACAAGGAGGTCTTTGATCTCTTTTGCGATTCCGGCACGCGTCAAGCCGGCGACATGGATGTTACCGATAATGGGATAGTCGATATTTCCCTGCTGATCAACGGTGTAGTTCAGAATCTGAGAGCCTGTGGAGCCTTCGTTCGAAAGATTGAAAAGTTTTGCGAGGGCGGGGTCTTTCGAGTTGACGATGATGTTGAATTTGTCGCCGGGGCGCGCTTTGAGCGTCCCTTCGGCGGGAACAGTGTAGGTTCCCTGTGTCAGATCCTGGACGTAGGTGACGTTTTTCGGCGTTGAGCACGACCATGCAAGCATACCCGTAAGGATGGCCGCAGCTATGACGTTAGACTTGAATTTCATTTCCTATTTTATTCGATCGCGAATTAGTAATGCAATGGATTCGGTTGACGCGGTTGTGAGAGGTGTGTTATAGAATTCACGCGGCTGCAAAGGTAGCGAATTATCGGCGTATTACAGCAATAAAATTCACAAAAGTTGACTTACCTCACGCTCGAGGGCCGAAATATTGTCGACACGGCGCACGAGTTCGCCCCTGCGGTTGAAGAGATAGATGACGGGGACTTCGGTGACGTTGTAGTTCATCAGATTGCGGGCGCCCTCGGTTGTCGCGGGATTGTAGACGGCGATCCACGGGAGAACCTTGGCGGCCTGACGCCACTGATATTCGTCGGCCTCGACCGATACCTGATAGATCTGCAGGCCGTCGGCGCGGTGGCGTTCCCAGACCTTGTTGAGCTCTCGGTTGAACGAGGGGGACTGCTCGGCGCTGTAGTCGGTGAAGTTGAGCACGGTGACATCGCCCTTCGAGGCTACGTCGGCCAGCGAATGGAGAACGCCGCGGGGGTCGTAGAGCTTCATGTCGAAGATGTCGATTTCCCTGACGCGCATGGTGTCGCCGGGGGCTGCGTCGCGGGTCTGCCTGCGGTTGTTGAGGTAGAGGCTTCGCAGATAAGCCGTTCGCGGGTCGTTGGGGTGCATCTGGTCGAAGGCGTTGGCCACGGCTCCGATAATGCGCAGGTCGGCCCTGTCGCCGGGGTTGAAGAGCTGGACTCCGCCGATGCGCTTGTTGATGATGTAGTAGCTGACGATATTCGCGGGGTCGGAGATGAGCATGTTTCCGAGCTCGCGTTTGAGCAGTGTGTCGCCGACGATGCCGCCGCGGCTCATGGCGTCGCGCAGACGGCGGTCAACGGCCATGAGCCGTTCGGCCGACGGGGATCCTTCGATGGTATAATCGCTGTCGAAGGCCGAGGCTTTCGACACGACGGTGACAGTCTCGATGCTGTCGATGGGGAAATAGAGCATCTTGTCGCCGAGGCGGAGGCGGTAGATGTCGGGGTAGCCGGCGGCGGGATGGCTTATCGAGAAACGGCCTGCGCCGTCGAGAGTTACCGAGTCGATCGGATACCAGCGGCCGTTGTCGCAGGCTTCGACAACCATTGTTTTTCCGTCGGCGCCGTCGATGCGGCCGTCGACAGTCCATTCATTGCTTCCGTGGCAGGCCGAAAGGGCCAGAGCAGCTCCGGCGACAAGGCATTTGAGTATATTCAGATTCATTATCAGATATTTCAACAGAGTTCAAGCGTGCAAATTTAAGAAATTTTTTTTAAAATCAGCCAATTCTCGGCGGGAATTAGGAATTAGGAATTAGCAATTCATTGCTGATTCTGTTGTCAAGCGCGGGACGCGCGATATCTCTACATCCGCCTGCGATAGCTGGCGGCAACCGCCGCTCCCCCACAAATTCGCGGCAAGCCACGGCAGTGCGCGCCGCCGCGAAACGCGACAGCGCAGGGCGCGGGCCTTGGCTATCGCCGTTCCGCGACTGCGCACGCTCCGCGGCTTGTCGCGGTGACTGGGGGGAGGCTGTCGAACCCACAGCTATCGCAGTGGGATGTAGAGATATCGCGCCTCCGGCGCTTACCGACCGATTCTTAAATTGCTAATTGCTAATTGCTCATTGCTGATTAATTGCTACCTTTGCGGAAATGGAGAGGCTGAAAATACTGCTCATGGGGGATGCCAGCAACTGCCACGCGGCACTTGCGGGCGCTCTGGCGCGTCAGGGCCACGAGGTTACGCTGGCCTCGGCCGGCTCGGGGTTCATGAAGACGTCGAGCCCCGTCAGCCTCCGCCGCCCGCTGCCGGGCAAGGCTGGAGGGCTTCTGCTGTGGCTCAGGCTCAGGCGTCTGCTCCGCAGCGACCTGCGCGGCCACGACATCGTCAGCATCTGCGGCCCGGGGTTCGTCGATCTTCGCCCCGCGAGGATCCGCCCGGTGTTCGACGCCCTTCGGCGCGACAACGGAGCCGTGTTCATGACCCATCTGGGGCTTGACGCCCTCTATGCGGCCGACTGCCTGAGCGCCGACCCGCCGCTGCCCGTCAATGAATTCCGCATCAACGGGCGCCCGTCGCCATACGTCCTCGCCCACCCCGAGGCCGAGCGGCTCTGGACTGCGCCTGAGCTGACGGCGCTGACGGAGCATATATATAATAAGGTGTCGGGGGTCACGACGGTGCTCTATGAATATCATGTCGCGGCCCTGCGCCGCCTCAACGCCGCGAAGGTCGGCTATATCGGCATTCCTGTCGACACTGAGGCGGTCGAGCCCGAGCCGCGCCGGCCGGGAGCGCCGGTGAACCTCTTCTTGGGGCGCCACAGCCGCCGCAAGGCCGAAAAGGGCACTGACCTTCTGGAGCGCGCGGCGCGCATCGTTGCCGGCCGCCATCGGCGCGAGGTCAGCTTCACTCTTGTCGAAGACCGCCCCTATGCCGAGTATATCGGACTGCTGCGGCAGGCCGACATCGTGCTCGATCAGCTCTACAGCTACACTCCGGCCACCAACGCCCTCCTTGCTATGGCGCGCGCGAAGTCGGTTGTCAGCGGCGCTGCGGAAGAATATTACCGTTTCATCGGGGAGGACAGACTGCGCCCTATTATTCCGTCGTCGCTCGATTTCGACGAGCTTGTGGCCACTCTCGACGAGGCGGCCACGCGCCCCGACCTTCTCGACGCGCGCGGCCGGCAGGGACGCGCCTTTGTAGAGCGGCATAACGGCAGCGACGTCGTCGGGCGGCGCGCCGTAGAGTTCTGGACCAAATGCCTCGGACGATGCTGACACTCGAGCTTGCCATAGCGACCTACGGCGACGACGGCATCGTCCGCGCATCGACCATGCTTCTGCCCGAGGCGGAAGGGATCGGCTATGTCATATCGTGGCAGAACGGAGGGGGGAGCGTTCCGGCCGCGATAGCGCGGCGCCGCGATGTCAGGCTCGTCAGGCTCGACGGCGCGGGGTTGAGCCGCAACCGCAACAATGCCCTTGCCCATTCGACGGCCGACATTGTTCTGCCGACCGACGACGACCTCATCTACAGCCCCGACGCGCTCAACGCCGTGCGCCGCATTTTCGAGTCGCGCCCCGACCTCGACTTCCTGAGGTTTGACTGCGCGGCCGCGGGGGCCTCGCCCCACCCGACCGCCGCGCCGACCGACATCTGCGGCCGCTTTCCGAAGATGGCGAACCCGACGAGCTATGAGATTGCCGTCAGGCGGACGACAGCGGGGCGGGTCAGGTTCGACGAGCGTTTCGGCCTCAAGAGCGGCCGCTACAATGCGGCCGAAGACGACATGTATTACCACACCCTCGTCAGGCTCGGGCTGCGCGGGCGCTACGAGCCGCTGACAGTGTGCCGCCACCCCGAGCTGTCGACAGGGCTGCGGCGCATCGCCGACCCGCTGGTTATCAGGGCGATGGGCGTCTATATCGGCATAAGATACCCTCTGAGCGGGCCGCTGCGCATTCCGCTGAAGGCCTGGCGCGACAGCCGCGCCGGCCGGGCGCCCTTTCTCGCGGGCCTGAGGGAGCTTTCGCGCGGCTATGCCGAATCATTCTTCATATCGCGGCCATGGAAACGGTAAAGAGACAGGGGATGTCGGCCCGCATAATAAAGACCATGGGGCTGTTCGGAGGCGTGCAGGGGCTCGTGCTTCTCTGCGGCGTCGTGCGCACTAAGCTCGTGGCCCTCTGGATCGGCGCGGCCGGCGTGGGACTGTTCAGCATCTACAACTCGGCTATCGACCTCGTTGTCACCGTGGCCATGCTCGGCATCGCCGCAAGCGCCGTCCGCGATATCGCCGCCGCCCCTGAGGGGATGAAGAATCTGATGGCGCGCGCGGCGCTGCGGTGGGGATGGGTGCTGGGGGCTGTCGGCGCTGTCGCCATAGCGGCAATGGCTCCGGTGTTCAGCCGCCATTCTTTCGGCGACGACAGCCACGCCTGGGCGTTCATAGCGCTGGCGGCCGCTGTCATGATGAACTCGCTGACGTCGATACGCTCGGGCATAATGCAGGGCCTCAAGGAATACCGCCGCATGGCGCGCGCGTCGATGTGGGGGACGGCGGCGGGGGTTGCCCTGTCGGCTCCGCTGTTCTACTTCCTCAGGGTCGACAGCATTGTGCCGGCGATTCTGATATTCTCGGCGGCCATGCTCGTGCCGACAGCCATGGCGATGCCCCGGCTGCGCTCCGACGAGCCGCTCGGGTGGCGACAGACTCTCAGCCTCGGCCGCGGATTCATAATCCTCGGGGCCTACATAACGCTGTCGCAGGCTACGAACTACTGTGTCAACTATCTGTTCGCGTCGTGGCTCAGCACAACGGCCTCGGTCGACGAGGTCGGATTCTATCAGGCCGGTTTCAACCTGTTCAACCGCTATGCGGGGCTGATATTCGCGGCCATCGGCGTCGAATATTTCCCGCGGCTGTCGATGGCGGCCGACCGCAGGCGGCGCGTCGAGGTCTTCGTCAACCACGAGTCGATGCTGATTCTGTGGCTGATACTGCCGCTGACGACGCTGTTCATCATCGCGGGGCCGCTGCTTGTCAGGCTGCTCTATACCGAGGCGTTCCTTCCGATAGTGCCGATGATTTTGGTGGGCATCATAGGCGTCACGCTGCGCGGCCTGTCGTGGTGCATAGCGTTCACCATCCTCGCCCGTGGCGACGGACTGCTCTATCTCGTCAGCGAGGTCAGCAGCGCGCTGGTGTGCCTCGGGCTGAACATCGCGGGCTACCGTCTGGGGGGCCTGACGGGGCTCGGAATCTCCTATACGGTCTGGTATGCCGTTTATCTGGCCATAGTGGCCGTCATCTACCTGCGCCGCTACGGCCTGAGAATCAACCGGAGCGTCTGGTGGCTGACGGGAGCGTGCCTCGCCACGGGCTCTCTGATGGCTCTGACCGAAATAGCCTGGCCGGCGCTGGAGCCTCTGAACTGGGCCGCGGCCGCTGCCTCGGTCATCGTTTCGGGCAGGGCGCTGCGCCGCCTCTGGCGACACTGACTTTTGCCGCCAATAAATTTGGCGGCCTGTTCAAAAATTTTGACGGCGCTTATTTGACGGCGCCACTGATCAGTCGCCGGCTTTTTTGTGGCGGGCGTAGCTTGCCGCCATGCGGTTGTGGTAGTTGCGGGCGGCATAGGAGGGGCCGTTGTAGCCGCGGGCGAAGGCGCGCCAGTTTTTGGAGCGCAGATGTTTGACAAGACCTGTCGATTTGACGAATTCGGCGAAGAGGTCGAGCTGGTCGCGCTCGCTGCGGCTCATACGCTCGGCAAATTCCCCGGCGCTGGCGCATCCGCATTTCCTCCAGTTGAATCCGCCGATCTGGAACATTCCCCAGTAGGTCGACTCGATGGCCGAGGCGTCGTGGATCGAGCGGGCGGCCGACAGGCGATTGAAGACCGAGGCCTGGCTCGAACGGCGGCTGCGGTTGAAGACCTGGGGATGGGTGCGGTAGTATTTCGACAGGCTGACCCCTTTTTTGGCGGCATTGCGGCGGAACATGCCGAGGTCGAAGTTGACCAGCGGACGGCCGGGAGCCGAGAATCCCTCATGGGTTCGTCCGGCTTCGATCTCGACGACAGCCTTTATGGCGGCGATTTCACAGCCGAGATGTTCGGCGACCTCGCGGTAGTCGTCGTCGGTCAGTGTCATCGACGCTTCTTCGGCGTCGGCGGTTTCGCCTGCGGCCCGGGCCTCTTCGGCTTCGGCAGGGGGGCCGGCGGGCTGCGAGGCGCCCAGACATGAGGCCACGGCAGCGAGCGACAGTGTTAAAAGGATCTTTTTCATGACATCAGATTGAATTAATGGGTCCGACGAAAATAATACGGGGGACGCCCGGCATCACACCGGCGTCCCCCGCTGAGAGTTCTGAATTATCTGGTTTTCTCGGCGACTTTCGTCAGGGTCAGCTTAAGCTGGTTCCAGAAACGGTCGACTGCCGGGATGTGCATCATTTCGCTGGGCGAGTGGACGTCGCGCAGTGTCGGGCCGAACGATACCATGTCGAGGCCGGGGAATTTGGTCAGGAAGAGGCCGCATTCGAGGCCGGCGTGGATAGCGGTGATCTTCGGGTCGATACCGTAGAGCTCCTTATAGGCGTCGCGGGCCATGGCCATGATGGGCGAGTTCTTGTCGGGTGTCCATCCGGGATAGCCGTCGCCGTGGCTGACTTCGGCTCCGGCGAGGGCGAAGACGGCCTCGACCTGGTTGGCGATGTCCCATTTGCGCGACTCGACGCTCGAGCGCTGCGAGGTTGTGATGAGAATCTTGTTGTCGGGCTGCATCTTGACGGCTGCGAGGTTTGTCGAGGTCTCGACGATGCCTTCGAGGTCGCGGCTCATCGAGATAACGCCGTGGGGGGCACCGTAGAGGGCTTCGATGAGGCGGCGCGAGGTGTCGCTGTCGATACAGAAGTCGGGGGTGTCGACGCTTTCCATGTCGATTTCGAGGGTGGGCTCGAGGTCGCCGTATTCGGCTTTGATCTGGGCGGCATATTCGTTGAGTGCCGTGCGGACGAGCTCTTTCTTGGAGGTGTGGATGCCGACAACGGCGTGGGCTGCGCGCGGAATGGCGTTGCGGAGGTTTCCGCCGTCGAATTCGCTGACGCTGATCTCATATTTCTTCATCAGGCCGAAGAGGAAGCGGGCGATGAGCTTGTTGGCGTTGGCGCGGCCGAGATGGATGTCGCCGCCCGAGTGGCCGCCCTGGCCTTTCTCGACCGAGATGCGGAAATAGAGGAAGTCTTTGGGGGCGTAGGAGCGGTTGTAGGTGAAGACGGCCGTTGTGTCGACGCCGCCGGCACAGCCGATGAAGATCTCGGCGTCGTCTTCGCTGTCGAGGTTGAGCAGGATTTTTCCGCGGATCATTCCGTCGCCGATATTGTTGGCGCCGGTCATTCCGGTTTCCTCATCGACGGTGAAGAGGGCGTCGACGGGGCCGTGGACATAGTCCTTGTCGATCAGGGCGGCCAGCGAAGCGGCTACTCCGATTCCGTTGTCGGCGCCGAGGGTGGTTCCGTCGGCTCTGACCCATTCGCCGTCGACGATGGTCGTGATGGGGGTGTTCTCGAAATCGAAGCCTTTATGGTTCGACTCGCAGACCATGTCCATGTGGCCCTGGAGGATAACGCGCTCGGCGTTCTCGTAGCCGGGGGTTGCGGGAACGCTCATCAGCACGTTGCCGACGGCGTCGGTCTTATACTCGATGCCGTGCTTCTTGGCGAAGTCGGCGAGGTACTGGCGGATTTTGCCCTCCTTTTTCGAAGGACGGGGCACTTTTGTAATTTCATCGAAAATCTCGAAAACCTGTTTAGGCTGAAGGTCTTTGACGGTCATAGGTGTTCTATTTGGTTTATAAGGTTAGATTGTCAAACAATGTTAAAATATATCGTTTTGCACCCCTAAGGTACAAAATAAAAATGGTAACAGCCAAAAAAATCCGCGTCATTTCAGTATATTTGCACCGCGAAACAACGGCAGAGAGCCGCGGTTTCGCCGGCAAAAGACCGTATTTCAGCACATTAACAGGCTGCAACATTCTAAAAAACTATCATTCTTCACTGATGAACAGATTAGCCGTATCAGCTAAAGTTTTCGCCCTGACCCTCTCGCTTGGAGTCATGGCCTCGTGCGGCACCCCCAACAATCAGGGCGCCCCTTCGAAAGACACTAAGGACAAGACCGAGAAAACCGCCGACAAAGGCACACCGACATCGCTCAACATCCGCTATATCGACGGCGACTCAGTCACCGCCAACTATCAGCTTGCCAAAGACTTCCAGCAGCTCACCCTCTCGTCGCTGAGCAAAATCGACAACGCCCGCCAGGCCCGCGGCAACGAGCTCCAGAAGATGGGCGCCAATATCGAGGCCAAGACGAAGCGCAACGGCTATCTGAGCCAGGAGAGCTACGAGGCCGATGTCAACGCCTTCAACAAGAAGCAGCAGGAGGCAGCCGCCATGCTCGACAACATGCAGGCCCGCGCCCAGCAGGAGATTGCCCAGCGCCAGATCGAGCTCAACGACTCGATCGAGGCTTTCATCAAAGACTACAATAAGGAAAAAGGCTACGACGCCATCCTCTTCAAGGCCGCCGGAGTCTATTTCAACCCGGCCCTCGACATAACCAAGGAGGTTATCGACGGCCTCAACGCCCGCTACGAGAAAGGCCGCAAGGCAAAATGAACCCGTCAGAGCCTTTTCTGACAGTCATAATTCCGGCGCGCAACCGCGCCACACTACTGCGACGCACCCTGGCCTCGGTCGGGGCGCAGTCGTATAGGAACTTCCGCGTTGTCCTTGTCGACAACGGCTCGCGCGACTCGACGCGCGAGGTCATGGCCCGGTGGGCCGACAGTCAGACCGACCTCGACGTCACCGTCGCCGACGAGCCGCGCGCCGGCGCCACCCGCGCCCGCAACGCCGGCGCCGCCCTAGCCACGACCCCCTGGCTGATGTTTTTCGACAGCGACGACGAGATGCTCCCCGACCACATCGCCGACTTCCGCGCGGCCGCCGAGGCCTCGCCCGAAGCCGAAATCATAGGGCGCGGAGTTCTGATGCGCACTCCCGACGGCCGCGACACACGCAAGTTCTTCACCGCGCGCCGGCCGCTGTTCAACCACATATTCCACTCGACGCTCTCGACCCAGCGCTATATCGTCAGGAGCGAGTTCTACCGCCGCCACGGCGGCTGGGACACGCGCGCCGTCGGATGGGACGACTGGGAGATGGGCCTGCGCCTTCTCCTGGGGAAGCCGCGCCTTGCCGAAATACGGGGAGAGTCGGTTGTCCAGCATGTCCACGGCGATTCGATAACGGGCACTGATTTCAGCTCAAGCCCGCGCAAATGGGCCGACACTATCGACCTCTGCCGCGCCGACGTCATCGCCGCCGGGCGCGCCGACCTGCTGCCGCTGCTCGACATGCGGCGCATGAGCCTCGCCGCCATCTTCGCCGCCGAAGGGGCGCTGACCGATGCCCGCAAACTGCGGCGACAGACTCTCGACGAGGCGCGCGGCGGACGCCTCAGGCTCCGCGCGGCCTACGCCCTGCTGCGCCGCAGCGGCGGACGCGGCGCCGCCCAACTCGCCCGGATTCTCTTTCCGCGCTGCAAATAGGGATTATTGACGGGTTATTGACGGCAATAACCGGGTTTCTGTCGGCAATAACCCCGCAAAGTAAAGTAAAGGAAAGAAAAATAAATCAAAGAAAACTGTTTCTGTTCTGTGTTTCATCATCAGAGGCAGGGCACAGGGCGCGGAGTGTGGCGGATGATGAGGCGGGGGATATGAAATTTTTTTCGAAGCCTGATTTTTATGGCGCAAGACTTGGCCTAAGAGCTTACCCTCCAGAGCTCTGACACGGAAGATAATGCGTAATCCCGCCTCAAAGGTGGCGCCATGAGGTAATTTTGCTGAAAAATCAACCACAACCACCTCCACCTCATGGCACGACCCTCGAAAAACGGACTCGATTATTTCCCCTTCGACACTGATTTCTTCTGCGACGAGAAGATCGTCTGTGTCGCCGGAGAGCATGGCGACATCGGCTGGATTGTAGCCCTCAAGCTTCTGGTGGCCATCTACCGCAACGGCTACTGGCTGAAATGGACCGAAGCCGTGCGCTACAAGATGCTTCTTGAGAACGGCGGCCTGTCGGGCGAGAAGCTCGACGCCATCATCGGGAGCCTTCTGAAATGGGGATTCTTCGACCGCGGGCTCTTCGAGAAGGAGGGGGTTCTGACCTCGCGCGGAATCCAGCGCCGCTATTTCTCGATTGCGCGCCGCCGCAAGGAGGCTGACAGGCCTTTTCTTCTGATCTCCGAGAACTCAGAGAACTCAGAGATCTCCGAGAACTCCGAGAGCTCCGAGAAGCCGACCGCTACTGAGGTCACCGGCCATTTCCGCGCTCAGAACGCTCCGCGGCGCCTGCGCGACTGGGAGTCGGCCGCACGCCTCTTCTACGACACGTTCGCGGCCTCGGGCTGGATCAACAAATACGGGCGGCCGGTGGCCGACTGGCGCAGCGAGGCCAACCGCTGGATCTATTATCAGGAAAAACGCGATAAAAAACAGAATAACAATGGCAACAACTCTCACCCGACTGCTCGAAACGACCTTACCGGCGAAAACCGCTGGATCAACGGCAAAATCGTGCCTGCCTGCGGGCTTATCGAAGAATGACATCAACGGCCTGAAGCATCTTTTCGTGGCCGATGCGCGCTCGGTTACGGCCGGGTTTCAGATCAGCGACTTCAACAGGGCTCAGATCGCCGACCTGTTCCGATGGTGTATCGCCGACCCGACGGGGCGCCACGACCCCGGGCGCGGCCTCTGGCTCTGGGGGAGCATCGGGAGCGGAAAGTCGACGCTGCTCGAGATCGTGCGCCGTTTCTGCGGACGCCTGCCATGGCGCCGCACGGCCGACAGCCGGGGCTACCGCTCGCCCTACTCTTTCCGCACGTCGAACGCTGTGACCGTCTGCGCCGAGTTCCAGCAGCGCGGATTCGCAGGGATCGAGACGTTCATCGACAGCCCGCGCCAGGCTTTCGACGAGCTCGGCAGCGAGACGATTCCGACGGGCTATTACGGCACTTCGGAGAATGTGTTCCAGTATGTTCTGCAACGGCGCTACGACAACCGCTACGACAGTTTCACCCACGTCACGACCAATCTCAGCGAACATCAGATCGGCAGCGCCTACGGGGCGCGCATCTACGACCGCTGCAAGGAGATGTTCAATTTCATCGAGATCAGCGGACCGTCGCATCGGAAGAAATTCCGATGAAATTTAGAATTTAGAATTTAAAATTTACCACAATCAATGTCAGAAATCGCTCGGACGCGGCAATTTGCTATTAACTTAAAATTCTTTCGGGCAAATTATCCTGTCCGGGCGTAGGGACGTTTCTGACGCCGGTTTCATCTAAGTTAATAGCATTAAGGCACGTCCGTAATTTTAAATTCTAAACTTTAAATTGAAATTTCATGTCTTGAAGAGCCTTGAAAAAGGCGAGACCGGCCCGAGCAGTGATGCCCGGGCCGGTCCGTAAGGGCCACACCAAAGGATGCGATGAAACTCCGAAAGACAGGATTTGAGTGCTCGCCGCCCTTTGTAATCCGCCTGGCCGGAAAAACCGGCGCCTCGTCAGAGGCTGGGGCCCGCCATCGGCCGACTAAGCTTGCCTCGGAATTATATTTGTAATTGATGAGTTTCCCAATCTACTTTGATGTGGTGTATCTCAAGCTCGGGCTCTCTTGCCCCCGCTGTTTTATTCTTTCAACGCAAAGATAAGCCGTTTTGTTTAATCCGGCAAACGATGAGGCGAAAAAAATCGCGCTGAGAAGTTACTTTTTGCCGTTTGCAGCGAATTAGCTAACTTTGCCGTCTGAAACAAAAACAACCCTGACCTCATTACAATGAAAGAACTTGCCAAGCAATATAGCCCGCACGAAGTCGAAGAACGCTGGTACGGCTACTGGATGCAACACCGCCTGTTTCATTCCGAACCCGATGGCCGCGAGCCATATACGATAGTTATACCGCCGCCCAACGTGACGGGTATCCTCCACATGGGGCACATGCTGAACAACACGATTCAGGACATTCTGATTCGCCGCGCCCGAATGCAGGGGAAGAACGCGCTGTGGGTTCCGGGCACCGACCACGCGTCGATAGCCACCGAGGCCAAGGTCGTCGCCAAGCTTGCCGCCGAAGGCATCGCGAAGAGCTCGCTGACGCGCGAGCAGTTCCTAGAACACGCCTGGGCATGGAAAGAGAAGCATGGCGGAATCATTCTCGAGCAGCTCAAGAAGCTCGGCGCATCGTGTGACTGGGAGCGCACGGCTTTCACCATGGATCAGGAGCGCTACCGCTCGGTTATGCGCGTCTTTGTCGACCTCTACCGCAAGGGGCTTATATATAAAGGAGTCAGGATGGTTCACTGGGACCCGAAGGCGCGCACGGCCCTGAGCGACGCCGAGGTCGTTTACCGCGACGAACATTCGAAGCTTTATTATCTTCGCTATCATATTGTCGGAGAAGAGGGCTACGCCGTTGTGGCGACAACGCGCCCCGAGACAATCATGGGCGACACGGCGATGTGTATCAACCCCAACGATCCGAAGAACGCCCACCTCAAGGGGAAGCGCGTCATCGTTCCGCTGGTCGGCCGCGAGATTCCCGTCATCGAAGACGAATACGTTGAGATGGATTTCGGCACAGGCTGCCTGAAGGTCACCCCCGCCCACGATCCCAACGACTATATGCTCGGCCGGAAGCATAACCTCGAAAGCATCGACATCTTCAACGAAGACGCCACTCTCAGCCCCGCCGCGGGCCTCTACGTCGGCCTCGACCGCTTCGAGGTGCGCCGCCGCATCGTCGACGACCTCGCTGCCGCCGGCCTTATCGAGAAGGTCGAGGACTACGAGAACAAGGTCGGCTACAGCGAGCGCAACGCCGACACCGTCGTCGAGCCGCGCCTGTCGTCGCAGTGGTTCATGAAGATGAAAGGGATGGCAGTGCCCGCCCTCGAAGCTGTCGAAGACGACACGATAAAGTTCGTTCCCGAGAAATTCAAGAACATCTACCGCCACTGGATGGAGGATGTCCACGACTGGTGTATCTCGCGCCAGCTCTGGTGGGGCCACCGCATTCCGGCCTGGTATCTGCCCGACGGCAGCGTCGTCGTGGCCGAGACGGCCGAAGAGGCTCTCGAAGAGGCCCGCAGAAAGGATCCGGCGCTGACAGCCGCCGACCTCGAGCAGGATCCCGACGTTCTCGACACCTGGTTCTCGTCGTGGCTCTGGCCCATCGCCCTGTTCAACGGAATCCTCGACCCCGACAACAAGGAGATCAGCTACTACTACCCGACCGCTACGCTGGTCACCGGCCCCGACATCATCTTCTTCTGGGTTTCGAGAATGATCATGGCCGGATATGAGTTCCGCAAGGAGCCCCCGTTCAGGAACGTCTATTTCACCGGCATCGTGCGCGACGAGATAGGCCGCAAGATGTCGAAGCAGCTCGGCAACTCGCCCGACCCGCTCGACCTCATCGCCACCTACGGCGCCGACGGCGTGCGCATGGGCCTTATGCTCTCGGCTCCCGCCGGCAGCGACATTCTCTTCGACAAGAAGCTCTGCGAGACGGGCCGCAATTTCTGCAACAAGATATGGAACGCCTTCCGCCTCGTCAAGGGCTGGGAGGTCGACCCCGCCGCCGAACAGCCGCGTGCCGCGGCCGAAGCCATCGAATGGTTCGACAGCAAGCTGTCGGCCACAATCGCCGAGCTCGACGACCTGTTCTCGAAATTCCGCATCTCCGAGGCGCTGATGGCCGTCTACCGCCTGTTCTGGGACGAATTCTCGTCGTGGTATCTCGAAGCCGTCAAGCCCGCCTGGCAGACCCCCGTCGACGCAAAGACGCTGGCCGCCGTAGAGCGCCATTTCGACGCCCTTCTGCGCCTGCTCCACCCCTTCATGCCCTTCATCACCGAAGAGCTCTGGCAGAATCTCGCCGAGCGCCGCGAGGGGGAATCGATAATGTATGCCGCCGAGCCGCGCGGCCAGGAGCCCGACGCCGGGGTTCTCGAGAAGATGGAGACCGTCAAGGCGATCGTCAACGGAGTGCGCGGCGTGCGCGCCAAGCGCAATATCGCGCCGAAAGAGGCTCTGGAGCTTCACGTCGTCGGCGACCAGACCACCCCCTGGCCCGAGCTTATCGGAAAACTCGGCAACGTGTCGGCGATAGCCAATGTCGGCGAGGCCGACGCCACCGCCGCCAAGTTCATCGCCGGCACAACCACCTACGAGGTTCCGCTGGCCGACATGATCGACACCGAGGCCGAGCGCGCCAAGCTCGCCAAAGAGATCGACTATCTCAATGGCTTCAAAGCTTCGATCGAGAAGAAGCTCTCGAACGAGCGGTTCGTGGCCAAGGCTCCGGCCGCCGTTGTCGAAGGCGAGCGCAAGAAACTCGCCGACGCCGAGGCCAAGATCGCCCAGCTGACCGACTCGCTCCAGGCTCTTTCGTGAGAACCGACTGACATTCAGGCCGATGACAGGTTACCAATGGTTCAGACTGACGTGCATAGTAGTGCTGTGGCTGCTGATATGCTGGTTTGTCGTGGCTTATCAGCCGTTCACGCTGCGCGTTGCCTTCATCGTCGTCGCCTCGGGAATAGTAGTGTTTGTGCCGCTTTATAAAAAATATAAGCGCAATGGCAGGAAGTAAATATCCCTTGCTCGAAAAGATCGACAGCCCCGCCGACCTGCGGCGTCTGCCGCCGGCGGAGCTGCCGGCGGTGTGCGACGAGATACGCAGGTTTCTCATCGAGAAGCTGGCTGTCCATCCGGGTCATTTCGCCTCGTCGATGGGAGCCGTCGAGATAACGGTGGCGCTCCACTATGTGTTCAACACCCCCGACGACCGCATCGTATGGGACGTGGGCCATCAGGCCTACGGCCACAAGCTGCTCACGGGCCGGCGCGACGCCTTCGACACCCTGCGCTGCCTCGACGGGCTCAGCGGCTTTCCGAACCCGCAGGAAAGCGAATACGACACGTTCACGACCGGCCATGCCTCGAACAGCATATCGGCCGCCCTGGGAATGAGCGTGGCCTCGTCGCTGACAGGCGTCGACCGCAATGTCGTCGCCGTCATTGGCGACGCCTCGATAGCCGGAGGGCTGGCCTGGGAGGCTCTGAACAATGCCGCCAACGCCAACGCCAACCTGCTCATCATCCTCAACGACAACGACATGTCGATCGACCGTCCGACAGGCTCGCTGAATTCCTATCTGGCCCACCTGACGACGTCGAAAGCCTATAACACCCTGCGCTACAAAGCCTACCGCACGCTCAAGCGGCTCCACCTCATCAGCGACCGCCGCCGCGGCGCCGTGCTGCGCTTCACCAACAGCCTCAAGTCGCTCTGGGTTCACGAACAGAACCTGTTCGAGGGGCTGAACATACGCTATTTCGGGCCTTTCGACGGCCACGACATAAACCGCATTGTCAGAGTGCTCTCCGACATCAAGGACATGAAAGGGCCGCGCCTGCTCCATCTCAGAACCGTCAAGGGGAAAGGATTCCCCGCCGCCGAGCAGAACCCGGCCGCATGGCATGCCCCCGGACTTTTCGACCCGTCGACGGGCGAGAAGATCAAGGAGAGCGGCGCGGCGCCCAAGCCCCCGAAGTTTCAGGACGTTTTCGGGAAAACACTCGTAGAGCTTGCCGAAGCCGACCCGAAAATAGTCGGAATCACCGCCGCAATGCCATCAGGGACATCAGTGTCGGAACTCCAGAAGCGGTTCCCCGAACGCACGTTCGACGTCGGCATAAGCGAGGGACACGCCGTCACCTTCGCCGCCGGAATGGCCAAAGACGGCCTGCGGCCGTTTGTGGCCATATACTCGTCGTTCCTCCAGAGGGCCTACGACAATATCATCAACGATGTCGCCATTCTCGGGCTGCCGGTCGTTTTCTGCATCGACCGCGCCGGCATAGTCGGAGAGGACGGCGTCACCCACCACGGCGCGTTCGACCTGAGCTATCTGCGTCCGATTCCCGGACTGACGATAGCCGCCCCGCGCAACGAACACGAGCTGCGCAATCTCATGGCGGCCGCCTCGAAAGCGACCTCGCCTTGGGTTATCCGCTACCCGCGCGGACGCGGCAGTCTGACCGACTGGCACAACGATCCGCAGCCCGTAGCCGTCGGCCGGGCCGAACGCCTGCTCCAGGGCTCGCGCGCCACAATCCTCGCCATAGGCCCGATAATCGGCGAGGCCCTGAAAGCGGCCCGTGAGACCGGCGATGTCGGCGTCGTCGACATGCGCTTCCTCAAACCGCTCGACGAAGCCATGCTCGACGAGGTGCTGGCCTCGGGAACGCCGGTGGTCACCCTCGAAGACAACTCGGTTATCGGCGGCCTGGGCTCGGCCGTGGCCGAATATATGGCCCGCAAAGGCGCTGCCACCCGGCTTCGCGCCATAGGAATGCCCGCCGGAAGCTTCATAGCCCACGGCACCGTGGCCGAGCTCCGCAACCGCGAAAAAATGGACGCCGCAGCCATCGTCGGGATTCTTAACGACCTCATAACCACTCGAAAATGAAAATCGTCATTGCAGGAGCCGGCGAGGTCGGCACTCATCTGGCAAAACTGCTGTCGCGCGAGGAACAGGACATCACACTTCTCGACCGCGACCGCAGCCGGCTCGAGGCGCTCGACGCCAGATATAACCTACTGACCGTAGTGGGCTCGCCGGTGTCGTTCTCAGCCCTGCGCGCCGCCGGAGTCGAGAAAGCCGAGCTGTTTATAGCCGTCACCCCCTACGAGACCGACAATGTAGTCGCCTGCGAGATAGCCAAAAGCTTCGGCGCCCAGAAAACAGTGGCCCGCATCGACAACTACGAGTTCATGGATCCGGCCAACAGCGCCTTCTTCACCCGCTCGGGCATAAACCACACGATCTATCCCGAATATCTCGCCGCACTGGAAATACGCACCGCCCTCGAGCGCAACTGGGTGCGCAACTGGTTCGAGCTCCACGACGGCGAAATAATCGTTGTCGGCATCAAGCTGCGCGACAACGCCCGCATAGCCGGAATGCAGCTCAAGGAATTCGCCGCCACCCGCCATAACTTCCACGTCTCGGCCATACGCCGGAAAAACGAGACCATCATACCGCGCGGCGACGACCGCCTGATGCCCAACGACATTCTCTATTTCACAACGACGCGCGACTATGTCGACGAACTCATCGACCTCTGCGGAAAAACGCGCCGGAGAATCCATAACATAATGATAATGGGGGGCTCGCGCATAGCCGTCAGGCTCGTCAGCCTCATAGGCTCGAAAAACTACGACGTCAAGATTCTCGAGCGCGACCGCGACAAATGCGCCTATCTGGCCGAACGCTGCCCCGAAGCCGAGATAATCCACGGCGACGGCCGCGACATCGAAGTGCTGCGCCAGGAAGGGGTCGAGGCTACCGACGCCTTCATCGCCCTGAGCGACTCGTCGGAGACGAACATCCTCGCCTGCCTCTCGGCAAAAGAGATGGGCGTCAAAAAAACCATCGCCGAAGTCGAGAACATCCAGTTCATCTCGGAAGCCGAAAACCTCAATATCGGAACAATAATAAACAAAAAACTGCTGGCGTCGAGCCGAATATTCCAGATTCTTCTCGACAGCGACGCCAACGACTCGCGCTGCCTCGCCCTGGCCGACGCCGAAGTGTCGGAAATCGAAGCGAAGCCGCGCTCGAAGATAACCCGCGCCCCCGTGCGCGACCTCCATCTGAGCCGCGACCTGACGATAGCCGGACTCGTGCGCAACGGCCGCGGAATGCTCGTCGACGGCTCGACAACGATCTGCGCCGGCGACCGCGTCGTCGTCTTCTGTCTCGACGGCTCGCTCCACAAAGTCGAACGTCTTTTCAGCTGAACAGCCGACTCAAATGCTGACACGTCTGCGAAACATAAACTTCGCCATCGTAGCCCGGTTCATCGGATGGCTCGTCATCATCGAGGGAATCTTCATGCTCGCCCCGCTGCTGACAGCCCTGGCCTGGAACGAGTCCGACGTCAGGGCGTTCCTCTGGCCCGCCGCAGGCTGCCTGACCGTAGGGTCGCTGATGGCCTTCGGCATAAGGCCGCGCAGCCTCGAGATGGGCACCCGCGAGGGCTTTCTGCTGACAGCCATGGTCTGGGTAGCGTTCTCGACCTTCGGAATGATTCCCTTCCTGCTCATCGATAATCCCCTGACCGTCAGCGAAGCCTTTTTCGAGGCAATGTCGGGATTCACAACAACAGGCGCCAGCGTCATCGAATCGGTCGAAGGACTCAGCCACGGCATACTGCTCTGGCGCAGCGAAATGAACTGGATAGGCGGCATGGGGATAATACTGTTCACCCTCGCCGTGCTCCCGATGCTCAACCACTCGGGAGGCATACAGCTCTTCAACGCCGAAGTGACGGGAATAACCCACGACAAAATCCGTCCGCGCATATCGCAGACCGCCAAAGACCTCTGGAGCGTCTACCTGATGCTGACAATAGTGCTGATAGCACTGCTGTGGGCCGGCCCGATGAACCTCTTCGACGCCGTGTGCCAGGCATTCTCGACAGTGTCGACCGGAGGCTTCTCGACCCGCGACGACAGCATAGCCGCCTGGGACTCGACCTACGTCGACATCGTCATAACAGTCTTCATGTTTCTGGGCAGCATCAACTTCACCCTCATATTCATGGCCACCCGCGGCCGGTTCGACGCCCTGCTCAGAAACGACGTGTTCCTGACATTCATAAAAATGATCGGCTTCTACTACCTGCTCTTCGTAGTGTGCATAATAGCCGAAGGAGAATACACAGGCGTCAAATCGATCACCATCGACCCGCTGTTCCAGATAATGTCGTGCATGTCGTCGACAGGAATGTCGGTCTTCAACTTCGAGCGCTGGGGCACATTCGTGCTCTCGATGATGTTCCTGATGATGTTCTTCGGCTCATGCGCCGGCTCAACCGCCGGAGGCGCGAAAATCGACCGCTTCCTCTTCCTGTTCAAGAACCTGCGCAACGAAATATACCGCTGCGTCCACCCCAACTCCGTCACATCGGTCAGAATCAACGGCAAAGTGATGTCGAACTCCGTAGTGCAGAAAGTCGTGGCCTTCCTCTGCCTCTACGTGCTCATCATCGCAGTGGGCGGCACAGTGCTGACAGCCTGCGGCCTCCCCCTGGTCGACAGCTACTTCTCCGTCTTCTCATGCATCGGCAACACAGGATTCGGCGCCGGCGTCACAGGCTACGGCGGAGGCTGGGACCTCGTGCCCCCCCTCGGACAATGGGTGCTCAGCCTGATCATGCTGACCGGCCGACTGGAAATCTTCACCGTACTCATACTGTTCACAAAAGGCTTCTGGCGAAAATAACACCCCGCTCCATGGATCAGACCCTCCCAGACATACGCGACATCCGCATCGACGACTTCGACTATCCCCTCCCCGACAGCCGCATAGCCAGCCATCCCCTGGCCGACCGCGACAAATGCCTGCTGCTGGTCGCGCGCCGCGGCGACGAGCCCGCGACAATGCGATTCTGCGACCTGCCCCGACTGCTGCCCGCCGACGCAATGCTCGTCTACAACAACACCCGCGTCATAAACGCCCGCCTGCGCTTCCGCAAAAACCTCACCGGCGCCCCCATCGAGATATTCATCCTCGAGCCCGAACAGCCCGCCGACTACGCCGAAAACTTCGCCTCGCACGGCCCCGTCAGATGGGCCTGCTTCGTCGGCAACTCTAAACGCTGGAAAGAAGCGACAGAACTTCAGCTGCCACTGCCCCCGACAACCCTCACCGCCCGACGCACCGAGCGCCGCGGCAACGCCTCGATAGTCGAATTCAGCTGGGACAACCCCCTTATCACCTTCGCCGAAATAATCAGCCTCGCCGGCGAAATCCCCATACCCCCCTACCTCAACCGCCCGACCGAAACGACCGACACCACCGACTATCAGACCGTGTTCGGCCATATCGACGGCTCAGTAGCCGCCCCCACAGCCGGACTTCACTTCACCCCCGCCCTGCTCGACGCCATCGACGCCCGCGGCATACAGCGCCGCGAAGTCACACTCCATGTCGGCGCCGGAACATTCCAGCCCGTCAAATCCGACACCATAGGCGACCACCCCATGCACAGCGAATTCATCCGCGTGAGCCGCAGCCTCATCGAAGAACTCGCCCGCCACGAACGCCCCGTCATAGCCGTCGGGACAACCTCCGTCAGAACCCTCGAAAGCCTCTACCACATAGGCCGCATGGCCTCGCAGGGCCGCTTCCGGGGCCAGCTCCCGCAGTGGGAAGCCTACAGCAGCGACGCCCCCGAGATAAGCGTAGCCCGGTCGATGGAGGCCCTGCTCGACCACCTCGGCCCCGCCCAACACCTCATCGCCGACACCCGCCTCATGATAGCCCCCGGCTACCGCTACCGCATAGTCGACGGAATAATAACCAACTTCCACCAGCCCCGGTCGACCCTGCTGCTTCTGGTCAGCGCCTTCCTCGACCGCCACGACAGCTGGCGCCGCCTCTACGACTACGCCCTCGCCGGCCCCTACCGATTCCTCAGCTACGGCGACGCCATGCTACTGCTCTGACCCCCAGCCCAATAAGACATCCGCCGAAATTTCTCCGCAAAAAACATCCAAAAAAATTTGCAAATTCAAAAAAACTCCGTACCTTTGCATCGCTTTTGAAACGATTCGCTAGCTCAGCTGGTAGAGCACAACACTTTTAATGTTGGGGTCCTGGGTTCGAGCCCCAGGCGGATCACTGGAAATCAAGCAGTTAGATGAAAGTCTGACTGCTTTTTTCTTTTTATATATTCGCAATTACAGCACAGTTTCACATCTTCTGTAAACCGAGATGTAAACCAGTAAACCAATGAACGGAACTATTAAAGTACTGTGTTACAAATCGAAAACGCTCAGTAATGGCGAACATCCACTGATGCTATGTGTCTGCAAAGACAATAAACGTAAATATCAGAGTCTTGGAATATCTGTAAAAGCAGAGCATTGGGACTTCAAGAGCAATCAGCCAAACGACAAATGCCCCAATCGTGAGAGAATCATCATTCTCATAAACGAGAAAGTTAATGAGATTCAGCGAATCGCATTAGACAAGCAAATCGCAGGCAGAGACTTCTCCGCTTCTACACTGATAGAATCTGCCAAACCTTCCCTTACTTCAAAAAGGACAGTCGGAGACTATTATCTGAACTACATCGAAAATCTGAAAAACGAGAATCGTCTCAGATATGCCGGAATGTACGAGATTTCCTACAACTCATTTATAAAGTTCGCCAAGCATCTTGATATTCCATTCTCCGATATTGATGTTGGCTGGCTGAAAAGATACGAAGCATGGGGAAAGGCGCAGATTCTTTCTGTAAGCACTATCAGCACACGCCTAAGACATCTTAGAGCGGTGTTCAATTTTGCACTATTGGAACACGCAATCAAGAGCGACTGTTATCCTTTCCATAACTACAAGGTCTCAAAACTGAATAAAGCTACTGCAAAGAGAGCTTTATCTAAAGATAACATTTGTAGAATTATGGAATATGAGGGCAAAAGTCAAATGGAGCGTCTTGCTGTTGACATCTTCACATTCTCATATCTGTGTGCCGGAATCAATTTTATAGACATGGCGAAACTGAAATACTCCAATATTCAGGAGAATCAGCTTGTCTATCACAGAGAAAAGACAAAGAAGCTCATCATAACTCCTTTGCAAGAACGAGCTAAACAGATTATTGAGAAATACAATGAAGGAAAATCTGCGTTTGTCTTTCCAATCCTCTCCAACTTCCATAAGACAGATGTTCAGATAGCAAATAGACTGCATAAAGTCTTGGCTAAGATTAACAAACACCTGAAAGAAATTGGTGACAAACTTAACTTGCCAATCCCTCTTACAACTTACGTTGCCCGGCATTCTTTCGCTACAGTGCTAAAACGTGCCGGAGTTTCAACGTCTATCATCAGCGAATCATTAGGACATAGTTCTGAGAAAATCACACAAGTCTATTTAGATAGTTTCGACAAGGAGCAGATGAATACAGCGATGCAAGCATTACTATAACCCCGAAAAATCCCCGTCAGTCAGATATTGATTGGCGGGGAGTGCCCATTAACGGATATTAACAGACAGCTTTAACATCCTGATTTATGGAAGGCTGTAAATATTTTAGTAACTTTGCACTTGCCAAGCTGATTACTTGGCTGGTCTCCTGAGAGACCTCGCAAGAGTTCTTTGACATCGGTGTAACTATCAATCTCTGCAAGCGTCATGCAGTTAAAAGGAGACGAACAGCACGTTTAATCCGTACGAAAACTGTTTTACGGTTTTTAAGTTTGCATTATCAGTTATTTAGTTAAGGAAAACTTAACTATTTAATGAATAGTGAATTAAACAAATAACCCGAGTGGAGGCCTCTCTCCACTCACAAAACATTTAAAATATGGAGATAAAAGATTTCGCCATCAATGGTGGCAATGAGAGCATCGCTCTCGCAGTCGTAAACGTGTCAATCAACGGTGAAGTAAAGGAAGTGATTCCGGCTTTTACCAAGTACTCAATCCGTCGTCGCAATCTCTCCAAGACAATGGAGAGCGTGGATATGGCGAAAGCCTTGCCTACCGTCTTCGGATTCACCTCACCCTCTATCTTCCGTGCGGAGAATGTTCAACTGTCGGATTTCTATGGGAACGAGATTCCCACAGAACTTGACGAGTGTGTACTCGTCTATCTTGACAAGGCTGACAACCTCAACCTTTTCGAGTACCTGACAAAACCACTTCCCTCTCAGTTTGTGGAGTGTGAAAATGTGGCTGATGCCTACAATCGTGTCAGCACTTCATTTGCGTTGGCTCAACTTCCCCAAAAGGATGAATGGGTCGGGCTTTGTGAGGTGACGACCAAAGAAAATGTGCTGTCGCAGATTCGCGAGTTTGCGAACAAGTACAAAATGAACGGAACGGTTGCCCAAGCCTACTTCGGGCTAAGGTACACAATATCTGTCCTTCAAAAGGCAGCTCTGACAAAGACCACACCGTTAGAGGATAACACCTCATGCCGTTCTTTGGAGGAAGCCACGCAATTATATGACGCAGTCAAACTTGCTCTTGGAGCAAAGGCGGCAGGGCAGACGAGATATGTAAAGGCACTCAACACGAGTGTAAACCTCTACTCGTTGAAGCAGGTTTTAGAGGCTCTTGGAGACTTGCGACCTGCTGAATGCAAAGCCATCTTGGACGCTCCGTCAGAGAGCAAGGGCGAAACGCTCACCGCTTGCATCGGTGGGCATGTGGGAGTAGGTGGAATGCAAGAAGCCGCCTAACCTAATAAAAGAACGAGAGTTACACCAAAACACCGAGAGGGCGATCCGTTTGGGTCGCCCTCTTTTTCTTATCTTATATAAATTCATATCCGCTTTTTCTGAATCCGTCAGGCATAGTTACCTTTATCGGTTTCACTCTTATATCGTAATCTTTTTCTAAATGTGTGGCTACACCATTCTTGTTAATTCCATACATCGAATATACTTCACTCATTATCCTTTTAATATCCTCTGTTGCCATTCGCTGACCTACAACAAATGTTTCTCTGAATTTCTGCTTAATATCATTTGTACGATAACTGCGTTCCAATTCATTTTTCAGGTCTTTCTCCTTAAAGCCTAACGCCTTTATCCTCTCATACCCCAATCTATCATAATACAGTCTTAAATCCTCATACTGTCGTTCCATAATATCAGATGCAAGATAGAATTTACACGATTCTTTTATTTGCCGTAGCTCACAATAGCGTTTCATTCTGTCTGCAAACCCCTCTTTTACAAGAATACATTTCAACTGTTCCTTATAGTCCCACAACCGTTCTTTTCCCTTAATTCTAAATCCACTTTCCTCCAACTGCTTCTTTACTATAATACTATCCTGATAGTTCTCATGTTGAACATCGTAGGCAAATAGTTCATTTAGATACGCCCAACGGTTTACAGTAAAACAGTCTGACTTTTCATCATATCGCACATAACTTTCACTATACTTTTTGATATTCTGCATTTCGGTAGTCTCTCTTATCAGGTCGTTTTTAACATCCTCATCAATTGCACTATTCCTATGATTAGCCATTTTTATAGACTTCTCTAATTTACGTTCTATACCATTTTTGTAGCTATCAGCATCTTTTTCTCCAATATCCACATTATAAATGAATACGATAGTCTTTCTAAAGGGATTGCAAGCTAACCTCTGCCGTCCGGCTATCTGGGCTAATTCTGTGGCAATGTCAATAGAAGTGTGGACTTTCTTATTATCGCTTATTACGAATGTCGAAGCACACGTTGAATAAAAGTCACACCCTGCAAAAGCTGTCGAAGTACAGAACGTGAACATCTTGTGTGGTTCTCCTTTTAATGGGATAGTACCAATGTCGAATCCTTTGCCAATTTGTCTTACTAACTTTTGGTTTTCCTCTGTGTTAGCCACAATTATATTAACATCTTCAGGGGGTAGCTCTGTCTGCCGAACTATATTTGCAATATTGGTAACGCTGTTCAAGAATATCACACACTCTTTTGATACATCCTTTCCCTCTTTGGGGAAGTTGCCATTCTGATAATTCCGAACTATCTTAATGGCATTGTCTATCGGCTTGGCAGAAACCACTCGTTCCACATCAATTTTTTCCACTTTATCTCCCCAAATCAATTCTGTGTAAGGCACATCTTTGAACTGTTCCATTTTCTGAATATACTTGTCGGCTATCGGAGTTGCCGACAGATAGGTTACATAGTCAAATTCATTTACAACATCTAATAATGCTATGGCTTTATCAGAACGGAAGCCACTATCTATGAGAAGATATTGATATTCATCGACAACTACACGCCAATCGGATTTATCATCAATTAGTTTCGCTAATCGTGGCATGGAATCATATGTTACCATAATTTTAGGCGTGTCCGTCTTTTCTAAATACGCCATAATCTCATCGTTCTTCACATCTCCATACACACCTAACAATTCCTTATGCTGGCCCACCTTATTCTTTATAAGATTGATTCGTGGACTGCAAATAATTGTCTTGTGTTCATCTTCAATCGCTACTGAGGTAGCACCGCACCCAGTTACACCCTTATTCAATATGCCTTTCGGCAATTCAAATTCGTCCCAATTAGTCAGGAACTCTACATTTTCAGGCACATACTTTACTGCCATAACAAAATAATTTTTGAAAATAAATATATCGCTCATCTTCAAAATTCTAATGTCTGTTTCTCAACAGATTTTCTTATCTTATTAAGTGGGTCAGGACTAAAAATTAGACAGTTCAATTTATCTCACATCTCACTCATACTCTAAAGGGAATCAAGAAGAAAAATTAGACACCGGCCGAAGAATAAAACCGAAACACAATTATTTCGGTCTTATTCCATTGAATATGAGCAGATATATCGAATTTCAAGAATTGGAGGTGTCAGACAGTAAAATTCTCTTTTCCAACCTTGATATAAGCAAATATAGACAATAAAATCCACACTCCAAAATGAACTCGGAACATTCCGCATACTTAAATAAATCTCTGATTTTATGGCAATTTTTTATAGTCAAGAATCTGCAGACCTGAATCTGACTATATTTTCCACTATTGAAAATCAGAAAATAATATCGAATAATAACAGACAAATAACACTCTGCAATTTTACCCTCTATCCCGCTGTTTCAATCATATTAAATATGACAGCTCAAAACGTACCTTTTTAATGTGTTCTATAAATACAAGATTCAGGGCGAAAAGATACGTTGCCTCAAATAATACAAACTGAAAAAATTTCGGACAGTCTTTTAAACGAGAGTTGACCCTAAATAAACTCCCCCCCTCCCATACTTAAAAGAGAAGTCAAATGAAAACTGAAAAACTGTGGCAGAAATTTAACCTATCCAAAATAAAACCGCCTATTCTTATTTGACGGTAATAGTTATCGTCCTTGAAATCAATGACACTTACCAAATATGGAAACAACAGCTATCACAGTAGCAACCACCACCGCCAACCTCAACACCGTAGCAGAAGATGTGCAGTTTGAGGACATAAACACTCCTTCCGTTCCCTCTGTAAACTTCCTTGAAGCAAACACATCGAAAATCTCAATCGAAGAACTGACCGTAAACTGTGTTGTGCCGACATGGGCGAATCAGGAACTCACAATATCTCATCAGGACTTCATCAACACAGTGCATGATGCCGCTTGCAACGTGTTCAGCGGAGAACTCATCAACAAGCCGGAAATCCGTGTGTCGCACATCGTAAGAGGTAGAATCCCCTCTGCACTCGGCAAACGTGCATCAGAACTCCTTGAATCGGAAAAGACGCAGTTTTATCAGCGACTTGCCTTTGCGTTCACTATCCCCTCTATTCACGAAACGATAGATGGGCAACGTCTTGAACTCTGCATAGGCGGTGTTCGCAACTACAACGACCTGAATCTCTATCGTGCCAACCGTGGCGCAGAGAAATTCTCAGTCTTTATAGGCTGGAGACTCAACGTCTGCTCAAATCAGGTGCTGACGGGTCAAGGTGCAAAGATTCAGCTTGAAGTGATGTCGCTCCACGACCTCTACAAGCAAGTGCTTGAACTGTTCTACACGTTCCGTCCGGCACAAGACATTCATCTGTTGCAGACACTTTCACAGACGCGTCTGACTGAAACACAGTTTGCACAGATTGTCGGACGCATGAGGCTCTATCAGGCTCTACCAAACCGCTATCAGCGCAGTGTGCCTAAACTTCTGATAACCGACAGTCAGATTAACAACGTCTGCCGCGACTTCTACGCAGATCCGAATTTCGGAGTAAAGGACAACACGATTTCGATGTTCGACTTTCACAATCTCCTGACAGAAGCCAACAAGAGCAGTTACATCGACAGTTATCTGCAAAGAGCTGTCAACGCTACCGAAGTGGCAGTCGGCATCAACAACGCTCTGCACGGAGATTCAAAATACGCTTGGTTCTTGGGCTAAGTGCTTATTGATTCCCTGATAAATCGGGCATTCCTCAATTATTATCCAATCTTTGGGGAGTGTCCGATTTTCTTTCCCAAGACACTTAATACTTAATAATAAACAGTCAAAATTCTGGACATGAGTACAGATTACATAGTTTCAGAGATTCAACTGAAATATAAACCGCAACCTCTCACAGAGACAATCAACAGCGCAAAAGACATTCATAAACTCCTGATAAACCGAGTGTACGATGAAGAAACTATCGGTTACAGAGAGACATTCAAGGTTCTGCTACTGAACAACGCCAACAAGATAATCGGCTACACAACTATTTCAGAGGGAGGTCTAACCTCTACCATTGTTGATGTGCGAGTGATTATGCAGACGGCATTAGTCAGCAACGCATCTGCGATTATCCTCACTCACAATCACCCATCCGGCAATGTCAAGCCGAGTTATCAGGATGATAACCTGACTAAGAAGATTAAGGCGGCTTGTGAGATTATGGATATACGCCTACTCGACCATATCATAGTAACGTCTTACGATAGCTTTTACTCCTACTGTGACGAGGGGAGGCTATAAACTTATGCTTTAGAGCATATATCCTTAAAATTATGCTTCTACGTAGCCCCACCAATAACATTTTTTTGTAAATTTGCAACTGAATTCTGAGCCATAGAGTTGGCAGACAGAATCAACAACTTTGTAAAAAAGGTGTTATTGAAATTTTATCTTCTAAAGTCAAACTTCGCAACTTTGATATTCAGCATGAAGATAAGATTAGCAATAGCACCTGCATCGGTAGCTTATATCCTGCTGTGACCGGCAGATTATATAGCTATATCGGTGTGGGGCTATTGTTTTATCCATGCTGAAAGGTAATGCGAAGACCTGACTTTAGGATAAAGCAAGATACAATCCTCACACCTTTTTTGTGTTCAATAACATAGCCGTTTCAATGGAGGATGAGAAACACCAAAACAGAATGAAAGAAATCGGCATCAAGGAGTATGAAAATCTCCGAGAACGAGGAGCAAGACTTGTCGGCAGGGTAATACCTTACGACTCGAATCTTCCGGTGATATATTTCACAGTTGCTCCTGAACAGCAGAACCTCAGTTCTATAGCTGTCCTCGAAACATTACTACTGACACATGAGCATTTGCGCGGTCAGTTTGATGTAGTCCGTCATTGGGCAAGCCCTGAGATAGTAACCGTTAAATTCAGATTACCATGAAGAAATTTATCCGAGCTATAAGTCTCAGTCTTTTTATAGGCATATCTGCCGTCTCACAAACCGCACGGGGATATGATTTTGACGACAAGGGGTTCTGCTTCAACATTCTATCAAAAGTTGATAGTACAGTAGAAGTTACATATAGGTTTAGAGAAATCGCGAAACAAGCATCATATGCAACTGGAGATAGGGAAATCCCTGAAGAGGTGACCTATACATATACAGATAAAGAGCATAATCTTATCACGAATACTTATAAAGTTGTTCAGATCGGTTCAAATGCCTTTGAGGGATGTAAATATATGACATCCATTTCTATTCCGGAAACGATAACAGTCATCAAAGATGACTGTTTTCAATATTGCGATGAACTTGAATCCATAGTAATACCAAATTCCGTGACATCTATTGGAAAGGGTGTCTTCAAATATTGTCCGAATTTGCGTACGGTTACGTTGGGAACATCGGTAAAAACTCTTGGAGGACGAGGTATGTTTATTAAGTCAAAAAGCGTGAGAGCCATTACTTGTCTCTCTAAAGAACCTCCAATTTGTAATTGGAATTGGAACGACTTCGCTCAATGGGATATAGAAAAGGTTGCTACACTCTATGTCCCCATTGGATGTAAAGAGATTTATTCGAGTGATTCCTTTTGGGGACACTTTCAAAATATCGAAGAAATTGAGACCTCATCAGTTGAGGATATAAATTTCAACGAAGAAGCAATACGCGTTTCGGGTGAACATGGTGCAATAACCATAGAGGGATTGAACGAGAATGAAGTTGTTTCGGTCTATAATGTTCACGGCATAGTCGCATATCAAGGAAAGAAAAGACAGATTAACAACCTATCTTCGGGACTCTATATAATTAGTGTGGCCAATAAAGCAATCAAGTACATCCTACGATAGCAATAATCTTATAACAGTGATATTCGTTTCAGCACCTTTGCGTTTTTGCATTGGTGCTGATTTCTTTATACACAATAATTCATTACCTTTGCATCAAATAACGATAGCTATGAATTTGAATCAGAGCAAAGGCAATATGTACGAGTTTATTACTCACACATGGAATCCGATTAAGGGTCAATGTTTCCATGACTGTTCTTATTGCTACATGAAAAGCATTGTGTCAAATCCTCAGCCTATACATTTAGATGAATCGGAATTAAAAGGAATTTTTCAAAGAGATCAATTCATTTTTATTGGTAGTAGTACTGATGATTATGCACCTAACGTTCCCTCTGAGTGGATTACTAAAGTTCTTGATTTTTGTGTTGATGCAACATCTCATCAGACGGAAGGACAAAAGACTCGCTTTTTAATTCAGACTAAAAATCCTGAAAGACTATTAGAATTTATTGAACATCCATTATTTCAGAGCCAACGAGTAGTTGTCTGCACTACCATTGAAACTAACCGGCATTATTCTGAGATAATGAATAACGCTCCTACTCCTGAAAATAGAGCGGAAGCCATGGCGAAGATTGCAGAATGTGGAATAAGAACTTTTGTAACGATAGAGCCTATTATGGATTTTGACTTAGATGAAATGGTGAGACTCATTAAAATGTGTAAACCAGAACAAGTCAATATTGGGAAGAATACGAGTACACAGATTCAACTTGCTGAGCCAACAAGATTCGCAGTAGCCAACTTGATTTTTCATTTAATTTGTTCGACTAAAATAAAGATTAAAAAGAATATTGATTGTGAGAAACTGACAAAAGCAATAATCACTATTTTCGAACACAACTATTCCTGCGAAAAAGATAAAAGTAAGAATGGTAACCTATCCAATACATTCTTCGATATATATTTGAGAGAACAAAAATGATTATTAACTACATCTCAAAATAGAACGGCTGTAAACCGTACTGTAAACCGAAGATAAAAAGAATCAGTGAATGCAGACCGCATCATCAACTGTAAGATTCAGCAGCTCAGCTGGTAGCATTTGAAAGACGAGCGCAAGCGAGGCTTTTAAATGCCTTGGAGCGACAACACTTTTAATGTTGGGGTCCTGGGTTCGAGCCCCAGGCGGATCACAAGGAAGTTCGGACTTTCACCACAAAACGCTGAAAATCACTT
>OLYI01000079.1_pt1 | contig 45816 bp, 39 predicted proteins | sample 1644251 | NCBI WGS metagenome assembly OLYI01 (sample SAMEA103958140, study PRJEB25191) | human gut metagenome | biome: human-associated habitat [ENVO:00009003]; feature: intestine environment [ENVO:2100002]; material: feces | place: Germany | collected 2013/2015 | reverse complement strand
AATACCGCTGGAAAGAACATGACAGCCTGACCGTCCGGGGAAACAAGTGGTTTCGACACAGCCAGAGCAAGGGCGGCTATCCCATTGATTTTGTCATGGAGTTTTACGGCAAGTCCTTTCCCGAAGCTGTCCAGCTCCTGACCGGCGAAAGCGGCGAAGTACAGACCGAAGCCACCACAGCACCGCCCACAGCGTTCCACTTGCCCTTTACGAAAAAGCGGGTCTTGCCGCTGCCGGAACCGCCGATAACAAGAATGTTTTTGTTTCTTGCATACTTCGGCTGCTTCGGGCGGCTGCTCATCATCAGCCTTTCGGTCTGCGTCAGCAGCACATTATTTTCAAATACAGGGTCGATATACGGCTTTATATCCTCCGCGCCGCCCCAACGTGCAGAACCGTATTCCATGCCTTTTCGGTACTTCTTCGCGTTCTTGCCTTTCATGTAAACGGCAAGCCGGATAATGACCGCCCCCGCAATGCCGATAAGCAGATCGGCGGGGTGCAGGCTCGGCGCGATACTGGAAAAGGCAGCGGCAAAGCCCGTCCCAAGCTGCAAGAGCTTTTCGCTTGCGTCTGCGCCGGGGGTAAGGCGTATTGCTGCGCCTATCTTGTCAAACAGATAGACAAAGAGCAGATAGGGCAGGTTGAGGATAAGCAGCTTTTTGACTTCCTGCTTCATAGCGATACCTCCCTGTCCTTGTTCTTTACCTTGTCCCGCTGCGCGTTCAAGCCCGCCGCCTTTTCTTTCAGAGAGGAAAGCATCTTGCGGATAGAGGGCTTTTTCTCCTGTGTCAGCTTCTTTGCGGAAAACTCCTTAAAGGCTGCGGTCAGCACGTCAGCGTCGCGGCCTTTGAAAAACACAAGGTAGCGGGGCGGGTTTTCCGTCGTGTCCTTTTTCAGCGCAAAGTCGATACCGTACTTTTTCGCCGTACTCTCAAAGGCTTTGATATTGTCCTCGGCAATCTCAATGTTGGAAACGCCCGCGTTCTGCTTCATAAGCTGCTTTAAGGTCTGCTTGCCCTGCGGCGTTTTGTCTTTCTGCTTCTTCATCTGTGCAAGCAGCGTTTTCATAGCCTTTTGAAGCGTCTGCGCGGTCAGCTTCCCGGTCTTGATGTAAAGGGCTATGGTTTTTTCGTTGATTTCATCTTGCATATACCGTCCTCCTTTCGCGGTAGTCTGATAGTGTTAGGGTGGTACGCCGCTGCGGTAGCCGCCCATAGGCTTTAGATACGGACGCGCAAGCCGTTCAAATCCTCGGCGCGGATACCCACAAGGTACCATTCCTGCGCCGCGCTCATTTCAATGCGGGTCGGCTTCCATTTGCCGCCTGTGAATACGTCGAAACACTCTCCGCAATGCAAGCCGCCGTAATAGTCGGCAATCGGTACTTGATAAATCTATATTTGATTTTTCTTTTTTGGGTAAGTTAGTCTTTTGTATATCTTTATTTAATTGCGTTGGATTTTCCAACGTAGGTTTTTCCAACGTAGGTTTTTCCAACGTAGGTTTTTCCTGCGTAGGTTTTTCCAACGTTGGATTATCCAATGTTGGATTTTCCAATGTAGGTAAATCCGATACAGGCGGGGTCTGCGGCTGCTCAAAAATCACATAATCTGCGCCGCGCAAGCGTCCTTTCTCGTCGCGTTCCCTTGAACGCACGATATACCCGGCGCGTTCCAGTTCCTTAACGGCTTCCCGGATAGCGTCGATTTTCTCCCGGTTGATAAAGGACAGCCCCGCAAGGGTGTAGTCCCAATCCTCTGGCAAGGACAGCATTTGCGATAACAGCCCTTTTGCCTTTAGGGATAGCTCCTTATTGCGTAAGTGGTGGTTGCTCATAACCGTATAGCCCTTGTTGCGCTCCACTCTGAAAACTGCCATAGCTTCATCACTCCTTTGCTGCATACCTGTTACGCAATAGAAACGCGATTTTAAGGGTTTAGGTATCAATCCCTTATCCGCTGAAAACCGCGCCCGCAAAGCCGCATAAATCAAGGGCTTTTTCCTGCCTACTGCGTAACAAAGGGCATGAAAAAAGCGGCGTTCCTGTTCTTCCTTGTGGGAAGTGAGAAACGCCGCCTGTGCGGTGCGTTATTCTGCTTCTTCGGCTATGAGGTCTTGTATGACTTCGCCAAAGTCTGCCGTAAAGGAAAAAATGAAGTATTCCAAAACGGCGGGGTCTGCGTCCATAGGCTCGGCTTCTTCGGAAAAGGGCAAGCCCATAAGCCCATAGAGCATTTTTATGATTTTGAACAGCTTCCCCCGGTCGGCGGGGGTGTTCATGGTTACAAGTACGTCGGTCAAGCGGTTTACGGTTTCCATGTCGCCGCCTGTCGTTACCCATACCATTTCTGCGAATGGCTGCGTGATTGCTCCGGTTACAAGGTTTACCTTATCCTTGCTGATTTCGCCGGACGGGAGTATAATACCCTTGTCTAAAAGTACGTTTTTCATGTCGTCCTCCTATAATCTGTGGTGCCAAAATGGTGCCCGGTCTTACAAAATCATCTTATACGGAGATACGGCAAGATAAATGACGATACGCGGGAAACCTTGATTTTAAGCCATTTTCGTGAGGTTTTATAAACACTTGCGCGGGCTTATAAGAAGATTTCCGTCTATCAAATCAATAAAAAATATCCAGTATCCTCTAAATGCAGGCCCGTCCAATCCGCTTTGTTACTAGAAACACTTTTAGGATTTCCTAGTGCGTTTTTCTGTAGATACACTAAAGTATGGCTAAATTGAGACTGAGATGGCGCTCTATATGCCCATTTTATAGATAAAATTTTTGTTTTTCGAGAATTGAATTCAAAGGAGATAAATGTTGATTCATTTCCGTCTAATTTATATTGGGGAGTTGCGTACTCCATTACATACCCGCCATAGTCTGGCACTTTGTAATCCATCCCCATTATCTCTATAACATCCTCAACACTTGATTCAGAATCAAATTGATTTATCAAATATAAAAAAGATGTCTTTTCAACAACACTTGTGTTAATATTCATTTCAACATAGCTATTTTCTTTGTGTTGTCCGTACCACAAAAGATTATTCGTAGATACAATATACCAAAAAGAGGCCATCAGTACAAAGTTTGAAAAAACAAAACATGCTGTAGCCAGAAGTTGATCTTTTGTGCGTTTCTCTGACTTTACCCAATATGGGTAGTAAATACATTGTGCTATACAAAAAAGACCAACAAAGATTATCGTCAAATCGTCTATATAAAACGCAGAAACGCCTAACAAAATTCCTAATATCACATAAAAAAGTACATAAAGTATTCGGATGAAAGGGAATTTCTTTTGAGTCGTAGCATTTTCAGCCTTTGTGCTAGATTGTTGTGCAGACTGGGACTTTTGCGTTGTACTGGATTGTTGCGCTGATTGGGATTTCTGTGTTGTACTGGATTGCTGCGTAGACTGGGATTTCTGTGTTGTACTGGATTGTTGCGCAGATTGGGATTTCTGTGTTGTACTGGATTGTTGTGCTGACTGGGATTTTTTTGTTGTACTGGATTGTTGCGCCGAATTAGGTCGCTGTGGCTGACTGTACTGTTCTGTCTTTTCCGTTTTTTGATGAAGTGTTCTATCATACTCTTGCCTTTGAATTGGTGAAGATAGAACGCTATAGGCTTCATTTATCCTAGTCATTTTTTCTTGAGCGAATACTTTGTCCCCTTTGTAGATATCAGGATGATACTTTCTTGCCAGCGCCTTATACGCCATCCGAATTACTTCGGGTGATGCTGTAGGCAAAACCTCTAATTCCTCATAGTAAGTCATTTGATATTCTTTCCTCCACGGTATCCACCGATTTGGTTTGTATTCTGCTATTTAGTCTATCAAGTGAATATATACATGTCAAGGTATATATTCCTCATTTCTTCGAATCATTTGACTATTCCTAATTGTGAAGCGTGGAGAGCTGGAAGTCATGATATGCCCATAGAGGAAAAGACGCTCTACGCCGATTTTGCGGCCCTGGGGGATATTTGCGGCCTACAGCTGGACTATGACCCCCACAAGAAGGGTTATCGTCTCCTGAACCCGCCCTTTGAGCCTTACGAACTTCGCCTTTTGGTGGATAGTGTTCAGTCCTCCAAGTTCATCACACGGGAAAAGGCATCTATGGGCTGTGTAATATCCAAGTGCTTTGAAATGCTGTGCAAATGGAGCTTATAATTGCGAATCGTCACCTCTGACAATCCGTTGGCTGTCTGCGCAAGCACGAAGTCCCCGAAGACTTCTTCCACAGACCGCCCGGACTGTCCAAACATCTTGATTTTTCTGGACATAATGAGACCTCATTCCTATTGCGAAAATCAGCAAACAGGCATGAGGTCTAAAAAGGGCCGAAACATAAGAAAAAACCCTTGAAAGCCTAGAACTTTCAAGGGTTTGGTGGAGCAAAACAAGTCATATCTGAACTTAAAGCATCTTCAATTTCTTTCAGAGTCACAGTCTGGCTACTATTTTTGAAATTATATGTCAGAACCAATTTATCGTCATATGCAAAAGGTATACAAATTCGACCGAATCAGAACACATACATTGCTCATCGATAAAGCTTTTCTTCCCAGTCATCCGGAAAACCGATATGTTCTAGTGCAACACTACCTGCATATTCTTCGAGTAACGCAGATATACGCGGTAAAACCTCGTGATTCCATTTTTCGCTGGATGGATACAGTGCCCTTACTGCCAGCACCGCACCCCAAAGCTGCGTTTTTTGCATGGTATCTGCCTCGACATTTGCTGGAGTTGCAGGAAATTTCCTATAATATAGCCGACCATAATGCGCACAGATATTGCGGAGATCTGTACAGCACCGCAGCCAACTGGCAACGTTTTTGGGAGTCGTTCCATACAAGTCTTTCGCAAGCTGCTTCTGATCGCATGTTTTCAAATCACTATAAAACCTCGACAGCATTCCAAAGGTGAACAGCTCGACCACGACCCATATAGGGAAGTGCCCTTCGTACTTCTCTTGATGGTGGGCCACAAACGCGGCACGCTTGTTGTTGGCAATTTCTCGGTTCAAATTCTCTTTGAATTTTTCTTCCTGATGAGCCGGGGAAAAATTGGAGGTATCCATATACCCTTCCGCGCCATACTTATGTGCGTGGAAATAGGCGAACTTGGCTCGAAGATAGATTTCAATTTCTTCCAAAGCTGCAAAAAGAACACTACGGAGTTTTCGGTCAAACTCATAAATCTGATATACCTGTACGAACTGCGTACCCTCACGATACAGGCCATCACTCTGCTTAAAAGGAAGGAAATATGCAGTAAACCGGTAATAGTTTACATTTTCCAGAACCGCAGCACAGCGAACCGAATCGTCGATCTGAATATTTCTGCTTTTCAGTAGTGCGATCTGTTCCTGATATGTGGTCGGCTTCTTTAGCTGGGCCATATCTATCTCCCCAGAAATAAAAATGCCCTCCCTGGGACACATCACACGTTGCCGTGGAGAGGTGCGGGAGGTCCTGTTGGGAATATTATATGCGCCGATACAGCATTTGTCAAGTCAAAGGAAATGCAAATTGAGGAATTCACGGCAAGCACTACACGCACACAGACAAAGATGACATTCTCTAGCTGATGTTGGGACCTCTATTTATGGATGATTAGAAACGAAACAGTAACAAATCAAAAAGCAGTGAAATTTTATTGGCTAAAAAGTTCAGAAAATAAAAGGAAACAACCTAGAAACTACTGTTTTCTAGGTGGTTTTTGGTGGAGACTACGGGACTCGATTGCTGATTTTGCCTTGGAGGCAAAATCATATGGTGACAGCCAGTTTTTGAACTGGCTGTTGCGATATGCCACCGGCATATCGCATTTGAGTGGGTTCGAGTCCCTGCGCTTTCCGAGAGTATAAAAACACCACCCAACTGGGTGGTGTTTTTATACTGGTGGAGACTACGGGACTCGAACCTGTGACCTCATGCGTGTGAAGCATGCGCTCTAACCAGCTGAGCTATGCCTCCATACCGAAGCAGGAATTATTATACCACGTTTTTCCGGAAAGTCAACCACTTTTTCGGAATTTCCTTATTTCTTTTTGCGCCCCACCAAAAGGTGGGGCGCGGAAAAGCTACCTGTATGGCTGCACGTATCGTTCATGGCTCAGGCTTTGCGGCCGCGCGTGGGCGCCGGAAACAAGGCCGAGCATGGCGTAAATCGAAACCACCGAGGAGCCGCCGTAGCTGATCAGCGGAAGGGTCAGGCCGATAACGGGCATAACGCCGATGCACATGCCGGTGTTGATCATCACCTGGAACATCAGCGCGGACGCGGCGCCGTAGCATACCAGACGGCGCATATAGTCCTGGCAGTGCATACCCACATAGATGCACCGGGCGATGATGGCCATTTCCATAATCATGATCGCAAGGCACCCCACGAAGCCCAGCTCCTCGCCCATGGACGAGAAAATATAGTCCGTGTGCTGGGCAAACAGGCTGCCGCTCTGGGTACGGTTGCCGTTGAACAGCCCCTGCCCCGTCAGGCCGCCGCCGGTGAGGGAACGCAGGTTCATCATGGAGTGGTAGCGCTCGTTGATGCCCATGGGGTCGATGGTGTCGTCAACCAGAATCAGAAACCGGTTCTGCTGGTATTCGCCCAGGAACTGCCACAGGATCGGGAACGCCGCCACAATCAGGCCGATGGCCAGGACGAACCACCACAGGCTGACGCCGCCGCCGAAGGCCATGCCGATGAAGATAAACACGAAGATCAGGGAAACGCCCGCGTCGCCGGACAGCACCATGTTCAGTCCCACCAGCAGTCCCAGGTGAAGGCACATGTGCATGACGGACGGCAGACTGGATATCCGGTTCTGGTGCGCCGACATGACCGAGGCCATAATAACGACATAGGTGATCTTGCAGACCTCGGCGGGCTGAACGCTGATAAAGCCCAGGTTGATCCAGCTTCGGTTACCGGAGCCGTGGTCGGTTCCCAGGGGGCTTATCAGCATGAGAAGCAGCGCACAGTTGAAAGCCACCATCACCATCCGGTGTTCCGAGAGAAAGTCCAGATCGATGGAGGACACCAGCGCGTACATCATGACGCCCAGACCGGTAGCCGCCAGCTGAATGATAATATATTTGATATTGCCGCCAAACTTGTCGGCGGAAGTGGCGCTGGCAATAAAAACGCAGCCAAAACCGGACACGATCAGGCACAGGATCAGCAGAAATATGTCGCCTTTTTTCCAGAAGTCCTTTAATTCATCCAAAAACCGGCTCAAACAACCGCCTCCTTTCCGCTACGGTTTTTCATTATACCATCCTTCCGGGGAAAAGTAAATAGACGAAATGTGAACGTGCCTTTAACATTGCCGGGGGGCGGGGTATAGGGGCCTTCCAAAACGGGCAGAATCCATAAAACCCGGCAAAAAAATGTTATGTCTGATATTACATCCGGTTTTACTTGACAAAATGGGAAAATAGTATTATTCTAAATAGGAATCTGCAAGAATTGGAAACGTTTCAATTTTCCGAAACTGCCGTTTTTCCACCGCCGCAGGGGTGTCTTCTCCCGGATTTCGTCCGGAGTACCCACGCTCAGACGGATGCCGGCAAAAAGTTTCCTGTTTGCCGTTTTCGGGTCGGTTTCAACTGGACATGCTGATCGGAATATGATATACTATCAAAAGTCTGTCTGGAAGGAACCGTATCAATAAGCCATGGCGGCGCACCCGCTTTAAGAATGGAGAGCTAACATGAACAACAACTGTCTGAACATCCTGAAATGGACGGAGGCACAGCTCAAGTACACCTACGACGTTTCTTTGCAGGAGGCGACCCCTCAGGAGCTGCATGAAGCGCTGGGTCAGGCTGTTATGATGGCCATTTCCGACGATTGGAGCCATTCCAAGAAGACCCGTATGCCCAATCGCAAGGCGTATTACATCTCTGCCGAGTACCTGATCGGCCGTCTGGTGTATTCCAACCTGTTCAACCTGGGCATTCTGGACGAGATGAAGGAACTGTTTGCCGAGCACGGGGTTGACCTGGCGATTCTCGAGGACATCGAGGACGACGCTCTGGGCAACGGCGGCCTTGGCCGTCTGGCGGCCTGCTTCCTGGACAGCGCTGCTTCCACCGATATTCCCCTGTCCGGCTACGGCCTGCGCTACAAGTTCGGTCTGTTCAAGCAGAGCTTTGACGCCGACGGCAGTCAGGTGGAGAACGCCGACGACTGGACGAAGTTCGGCGACCCCTGGTCCTTCCGCCGCTATAACCACACCGTGAAGGTCAAGTTCCCCGACCATACCGTTCTGGCCGTTCCCTACGACGTTCCCGTCATCGGCTACGGCACCGAGAATGTGGGCACGCTGCGCCTGTGGCAGTGCGAGGCCGAGGAGGAGCTGGACTTCAACGCCTTCAACAATCAGGACTATCTGCGGGCGCTGGACGCCAAGAACAAGGCCGAGGACATCACCCGCGTCCTGTACCCCAACGACTCCACATGGGAGGGCAAGCGCCTGCGCATCAAGCAGCAGTATGTGCTGTCGTCTGCGTCCCTGCAGGATATGCTGCGCACCTTCAAAATTGCCCATGGCGATGATCTGAGCCGCTTTGCCGAGTTCTACGCGGTGCAGCTCAACGACACCCATCCCGCCATGTCCATCCCCGAGCTGATCCGCCTGCTGATGCTGGAGGGCATGAGCTTTGACGACGCCTTCAATGTCGCTCAGAAGACCTTCTCCTACACCAACCACACCGTCATGGGCGAGGCACTGGAAAAGTGGCCGCTGGATCTGATGCGCAGCGTGGTTCCCGAGATCGTGGACATCATCTGCCGCATTGACCAGAAGCTCAAGTGGGAGCATCCGGATCTGTTCATCGTGAAAGACAACACCGCCCACATGGCGAACCTGTCCATTTACGTCGGCTCCTATATCAACGGCGTGGCGGAGATCCACACCCAGATCCTGAAGGACGACTGCTTCAAGGACTGGTACTACGCCTTCCCCGAGCGGTTCCAGAATAAGACCAACGGCATCACCCCCCGCCGCTGGCTGGGTCTGTGCAACCCCGAACTGACCGCCATGCTGCGGGAAAAGGTGGGCGGCGACTTCCTGAAGAACCTCGACCTCATCGGTGAGCTGAAAGATCAGATTTACGACGAGACCATCGTGGAATTCAACGACATCAAGCACCTGAAGAAGGAGCAGCTGTGCGCCGTCATCGCCAAACACGAGGGCGTGACGCTGAACCCCGACTTCATCTTCGACGTGCAGGTCAAGCGTCTGCACGAGTACAAGCGCCAGCTGATGAACATTCTGTCCATTGTGGACATCTACTTCCGCCTGAAGGAGGGCCGTCTGCCGGACTTCCATCCCACGGTTTACCTCTTCGGCGCCAAGTCCGCCCCCGGCTACGCCCGTGCCAAGGCCATCATCCGCTATATCAACCGGGTCGCGAAGATGATCAACAACGACCCCGCCGTGGCCGACAAGCTGAAAGTGGTATTCGTTCAGAACTACAACTGCTCCTACGCCGAGCATATCATCCCCGCCGCCGACATTTCCGAGCAGATCTCCCCTGCCGGCACGGAAGCCTCCGGCACCGGCAACATGAAGCTGATGCTCAACGGCGCCGTAACGCTGGGTACGCTGGACGGCGCCAATGTGGAGATCGCGCAGGAGGCCGGCCGGGAGAACGAGTATATCTTCGGCCACACCGTGGATGAGATCAATGCCGCCAAGCCCACCTACCACGCCCGGAGCATTTACGACTCCAACGCCGACCTGCGCCGCGCCATCAACACCCTGGTGGACGGCACCGTGCCCACGGACGACGCCCAGAAGGAGCTGTTCCATTCTCTGCTGGACGGCACCGACTGGCATCAGGCCGACCATTACTTCCTGCTGCTGGACTACGCTTCCTACTTCGACACCAAGCTCCAGGCCAACCGGGACTATGCCGACCGCATTGCCTTCGGCCGCAAGTGCCTGATGAACGTGGCCTCCGCCGCCAAGTTCTCCTCCGACCGCACCATCCGTCAGTACGCCGAGGAGATCTGGCACATCAAGCCCACCGAGTATTAAGATTGATTCAAAACACGCCCGATTCTGCAAAGAACCGGGCGCGTTTTCGTATTCAAAAAAGTCAAAACCTTGCACTGCGCGGCGAATTGTGGTATAGTATGTTCAGACGTGAATCTTGGAGGTGCAGACATGAAAGTTCAATTCATCGGCGCGACCCATGAGGTCACCGGCAGCTGTACGCTGCTGGAGGTGAACGGCCGCTACTATCTGGTGGACTGCGGTATGGAGCAGGGGGAGGACATTTTCCAGAATGTCCCGCTGCCCGTTCCGGCGAATGCCATCGAAGCGGTATTCCTGACCCACGCCCATATCGACCATTCCGGTATGCTCCCCAAGCTGTGCAAGGACGGTTTCCGGGGGCAGATCTACGCCACGGAGGCCACCTGCAATCTATGCCGCATCATGCTGATGGACTCGGCGCACATTCAGGAATCGGAAGCCCAGTGGCGCACCCGCAAGGCCGAGCGCGCCGGGGAACGGGCCGTGGAGCCGGTATACGACACCAACGACGCGGCGGCGGCTCTCCGGCTGCTCCGCCCCTGCCAGTATAACGCCGCCGTCCAGGCCGCGGAGGGCATTATCATCCGCATGACGGACATCGGCCATCTGCTGGGTTCCGCCGCCATCGAAATGTGGCTGACGGAGGGGCAGCAGACCCGGAAGATCGTGTTCAGCGGCGACGTGGGCAACGTCAATCAGCCCCTGCTCCGCGACCCCCAGCCTGTTGCGGAGACGGAATATCTGGTCATTGAGTCCACCTACGGCGACCGCCTGCATCCCAAGGAGCGGGGCGACGTGGTGGGCGAGCTGGCCGCCTGCATCCAGCGGGCGCTGGACCGGGGCGGCAATCTGGTCATCCCCGCCTTTGCCGTGGGGCGGACGCAGGAAATGCTCTACGCCATCCGGGAGATCAAGCAGCGGGGTCTGGTGACGGGACACGACCATTTCCCGGTGTACGTGGACTCTCCCCTGGCCGTGGAGGCGACGGGAATTTTCCTGCAATGCGACCCCACGGACTTTGACGACGAGACCCGGGCCATTCTGAAACAGGGCGTCAACCCCATCTGGTTTGACGGATTGAAGCTGGCCGTCTCCTCCGACGAATCCAAGCTCATCAATACCGACCCCCAGCCCAAGGTCATACTCTCCGCCAGCGGCATGTGCGAGGCGGGCAGAATCCGCCACCATCTGAAACACAACCTGTGGCGCAAGGAATGCGTCATTCTGTTTGTCGGCTATCAGGCGGAGGGGTCTCTCGGCTGGAAGCTGGAAAACGGCGCGAAGTCCGTGAAGCTCTTCGGCGAGGACATCGCGGTAAACGCGGAAATCGCCATGCTCCACGGCACCTCCGGCCACGCAGACAAAGAGGGGCTGCTGAACTGGCTGGCAGGCTTCCGGGAAAAGCCCAAGATGGTGTTTGTGAACCACGGCGACGACGGCAGCTGCAAAGCCTTCTGCGCGACCCTGAAATCCATGGGCTACCACGCCGACGCTCCCTACAGCGGCACGGAATACGACCTGATCACCGGCAAGCTCACGACCTACACCGAGGGCGTGAAGATCGACCGGGCGGCCGTCTTCAAGGGCGCCCAGCGGGCGAAGCAGATTTACGAGGACATGGTCGCGGCTGCGGAAGCGCTTCTCGCGCTGGTCAAGACCCGCCGCGGGAATACCAACAAAGACAACGCCAAGCTTACGGGGCAGATCATCAGTCTGATTGAAAAGTGGAAGAAATAACGCAGCGCCCGGCAGGAGGTTGATTCCTGCCGGGCGTTTTTCGTTTATTTCAGACTGTATTTCACCGCATACGCCTTGTATTCATCGTCAAAATTCTCGTTTTCCATCCGGGCGGAACGGATGGCCTCGTGGGTGTTCATGTTGTGGTGGTGCAGGTCGATGACGCACCCGGCGATGTTGGAGCAGTGGTCGCCCACCCGTTCCAGCGCGGTCAGCAGATCCGACCAGACAAATCCAGACTCAATGCTGCAGCTGCCCTGCTGCATCCGCAGAATGTGGTGGATGCGCATTTTCTCCTTCAGATCGTCAATGACCTGCTCCAGCGGCTCCACCCGGTAGGCTTTTTCCAGATCGTCGTCCCGGAACGCCTGAAAGGTCATGTCCACGATTTCCTCCACAGCCCGCAGCAGAACGGTCAGCTCGTGACGGGCAGCGTCGGACAGCGCCAGATTCTTGCTTTTCAGTTCTTCGGCGGACTCTACCAGATTCAGAGCGTGGTCTCCGATGCGCTCAAAATCGCTGAGGGCTTTGAGCAGCATGGCGGCCTCGCTGCTGTCGTTTTCGCTGATCTTCAGGGCGCTGAGCTTGACAAGATAGGTGCCAAGGATATCCTCATAATGGTCGGTTTTGCTCTCCCCCTCCCGCACAGCCTGCGCAAGCTCCGGCGTGTAGTTCTGGAGAGCGGCGGCGGCATCCCGCAGGGTCGCGGCGGCCACATCCGCCATTTCATTGGTGACCACACGGCAGCGCTCCAGCGCGATGGAGGGGGTGGCCAGCAGACGCTCGTCCAGTTCGCAGACCGCCTCCGGCTGCTTCCCGTCGGGGACGATTCTGCACACCAGCTTTTCCAGCAGCCCGGCGGCGGGCAGCATCAGGGTTGTGCAGATGACGTTGAAGACCGTGTGGCAGATGGCGATGCCCAGATAAGAAGCGCTTTCTCCCAGAATAGCGGGGGAGAACAGGGCGTCCGCCAGCACAAAGAGGGTCAGGCACACAATGGTGCCGATGATGTTGAACATCAGATGCACCACTGCCGCCCGTCGGGCGTTTTTAGTGGTGCCCACGCTGGACAGCAGCGCGGTGACGCAGGTGCCGATGTTCTGACCCATGATAATGGGAATGGCGGCGGCATAGGTCACGGAGCCGGTGGAGGACAGCGCCTGCAAAATGCCCACGGAGGCCGAGGAGGACTGGATGATTCCGGTGAGCACCGCGCCCACAAGAACGCCCAGAATGGGGTTCGTGAACATCAGGAACATCTGCTGGAATTCCGGCACATTTTTCAGGCTGCTGACCGCGCCGGACATGGTCTCCATGCCGAACATCAGGGTCGCAAACCCCAGAAAGATCATGCCGGTGTCCTTCTTCTTGCCGTCCTTCATGAACATGTAGTACACAATGCCCACCAGCGCAAGAATGGGGGTGAAGGAGCTGGGCTTCAGTAGCCGGACGAAGACGTTCCCGCTTTCAATGCCGCTGAGACTCAATATCCATGCGGTGACGGTGGTGCCAACGTTCGCGCCCATAATGACGTTGATGGCCTGTCCCAGCGTCAGAAGCCCGGAGTTGACAAAGCCGACCACCATGACCGTGGTGGCGGAGGAGGACTGAATGACGCCCGTGACGGCAAGACCCGTCAGGAAGCCCAGCATCCGGTTGGTGGTGAGCTTCCCCAGAAGCACCCGCAAGGAGGAACCCGCCCGCCGTTCCAGCGCGTCTCCCATCAGGTTCATGCCGAACAGGAACAGGCACAACCCGCCGATCATGGTCAGAACGTTGAAAATATCCATGGATTTCGACCTCTCACATCTTAAATTATTTCATATTTCAATTTTATCAGCACAAGGTCAAATCCATTATCAGAAAAATGTAAAATCTGCGTAAATCCGACAGCAAATATGGGAGGGGCAGCGTCCCTCCCATTCATTCTACTTTTTCTCCATGGGGAACCGCACCGTGACAATCGTCCCCTTGCCGACGGTGCTGTCCAGCTCGATGGCCGCGCCCAGAATCAGCGCCGCGTGCTTGACGATGGACAGTCCCAGACCGGTGCCGCCAATCTCCTTGGAGTGGCTCTTGTCCACCCGGTAAAACCGCTCGAACACCCGCTCCTGATGCTCCGGGCTGATGCCGATGCCGGTGTCCGTCACCGTGAGAACGGCCTGATTTTTTTCCTGCCCGAGCCGCACAATGACCAGCCCGCCGTCCTTATTGTACTTGACGGCGTTGTCCATGAGGTTGAACACGATCCCGGAAACCAGCTGGGGAATCCCCTGAATCACGGTTTTCGTCCCTTCCAGCCGGATGCTGACGTTTTTCAGCTCCGCCGGGGCGGTCAGCTCCTGCATGGCGGATTTCGCCGTTTCGTACAGGTCGATGGGCGCCCACTGCATATCCGCCGCACCCTCGTCCAGCCGGGACAGGCGCAGGGTATCCTCCACCAGATCGATCATGCGCTGGGCTTCGCTGTAGATCTTCTCCGCAAAGTGCCGGGTGTCCTCCGGAGGAACCAGCCCGTCCTTCATCAGCTCGGCGTAGCCGGAAATGGCATGGAGCGGGGTTTTCAGCTCATGGGAAACGTTGGCGGTGAATTCCCGGCGAAGAGCTTCCGCCTTCTGCTTCTGGGTCACGTCAAACAGCAGCAGCACCACGCCGAAAACCGCCCCGTCGGATCTGACCGGACTTGCGGCGGCGAGATATTCTCCGCCGGTCAGAGCCACGTTTTCCTCCGCCTTTTCCCCGGTGAGGGCTTTCTCCACCAGCGCGGAAATGGCCGCGTTCCGGTTGGCGACGCCAAAATCCGCACCTAAGCAGTTGGGGGTGATCTCCAGCAGCCGCGTGGCAGCAGGGTTGATGCTCAGCACCGTGCCGCTGCTGTTCATCAGCACCAGTCCCTCGCTTAAGGAACGGGTGACGGTGTTGAATTCCTTCTGCTTCTGCCGCAGTTCCTGGGACTGCGCCCGAAGCTGAACCTGCTGGGAGTCCAGCCGCCGCAGAAGGGGCTGAATTTCGACGTACTCCCGGTTGGACATGGGGTCGTCCAGATTCAGCTCGTTCAGAGGCGCGACAATGTTTTTCGTCAGCTGCCCGGCAAGAAGCGCCGACAGGGCGACGGCAATACCGATGACCAGAATGATCGGCTTCACCACCCCCACCACCAGATGGGGCACCGTGTTCTGCGCCGCGGAAAAGCGAAGCACCGTGCCGTCGCTCAGGCGCTGCGCCGTGTAAATATACCGCTCCATCAGCGTGTCGGAATAGCGGAAGCTGGTGCCGGAACCGGTGGCCAGCGCGGCCTTTACCTCTTCCCGCTCCAGATGATTCTCCATCACGCCGGAATCGGAGCGGCTGTCATAAAGCACCGTGCCGTCGGCGGCGATCCATGTGATGCGCCGGTCGGAGGTATCGAGATCGTCAAAATAGGAAACCCCTTCCGTTTCCAGCGCGTGGGCGACCAGCGCCGTCTGCAATCGCAGCTGCTCCGCCTGAACGTCGGAAAAGTAGGTGTACAGCGCCCCCAGAATCAGTGCCAGCGTGGCCAGCAGCACCGCCAGCGACGCCAGAAAAATCGAGCGAAAAACCCGCTTCGTCATGGCCTACGCCTCCATCCGGTAGCCAACGCCACGGACGGTGCGGATGTATTCGCCGCACTGCCCCAGCTTCGTGCGCAGGGTGCCGATGTGTACGTCCACCGTCCGGGTCTCCCCCACGTAGTCCGTGCTCCAGATGCGTTCCAGCAGCTGATCCCGGGTAAAGACCCGGCCGGGATGCTCCAGAAAGAGCTTCAGTAACTCAAATTCCTTCAGCGTCAGCTCCACCCGGGTATCCCCGGCGTAGACTGTATGGGACGCGGAATCCATCCGCAGATTCCCCATTTGCAGCAGTCCGGGAGTAGCCGCGGGAGCGGCCCGGCGCAGAACCGCCCGGATGCGGGACACCATCTCCATCATGCCGAAGGGCTTGGCGAGGTAATCGTCAGCCCCCAGATCCAGCCCCACCACCTTGTCATACTCCGTCCCACGGGCGGAAGCAATGATGACCGGGATGCGGGCGGTGGCGGGATTGCCCCGGAGGGCTTTGAGAATTTCAATGCCGTCCATTCCGGGCAGCATGATATCCAGCATAATGAGCTGGGGCTGGGCGTGGCTCAGCGCGTCGAACAGTCCCACACTGTCCCAGAAGCCCTCCGCCTCGAAGCCGGACGCCCGCAGGGCATACAGCATCAGCTCCCGGATGCTGTCGTCATCCTCTACGCAGTAAATCACTCGGATTCCCCCAATACTTATTCTATCTCACTGTTGATGGTACGATAAAACCGTAAGAATTACAACAGGCACTTTGTAAAATCTATGTAAAGTGGCGAATTTTATCCCATAAAACAAAGGTTCCGGGGCGGAAATCCGCCCCGGAGTATCGTATCAGGCATTGAAAACATAGGTATCCAGCCGCCGGAAAGCCTCCTGCACCCGGCTCAGGGGCAGCGCGAGGTTCATGCGGATGTGGGTCTGACCGTGGAACGCCCGTCCGTCCTGCCAGATAACGCCCACGTCCCATCCGGCGGCAAGCAGCTCGTCCATGGTCTTGCCATGAGCCGTCAGCCATTCTCCGCAGTCAAGGAACAGCATGTACGTTCCCTGAGGGCGGCTGACATCCACGCCGTTAAAGTGCTTCGCGATATAATCGCAGGCAAAATCCACGTTGCCGGTGATGACCTGCCGCAGCTCCTCCACCCACTCGTAGCCCTCGGGCCTGTAAGCGCCCAGCAGGGCGTGCATACTCATGACGTTCATGGCGTTGTAGTGGCTGAGGGAGCCCTCTTTGTCACAGCGGTCGCGGAGCCAGCTGTTGTAGATGATATGGTAGCTGCCCACCAGTCCCGCCAGATTGAAGGTTTTGGAGGGAGCGTACAGCGCCACGGTGCGCATTTTCGCGTCCTCGCTGACGGACTGGGTGGGGATGTGGCAATATCCGGTCAGCAGAATGTCGCTCCAGATCTCGTCGGAAACCACCATGACGTCGTACTTTTTGTACAGCGCCATGGCCTGCTCGATCTCCCAACGCTCCCAGACCCGGCCGCAGGGGTTGTGGGGGGAGCAGAAAATGGCGGCGTGGATGTGATTTTCCACGATTTTCTTTTCCATGTCGGCAAAGTCCATCCGCCAGACACCCTGCTCGTCCTTTGTCAGCGGAGAGTGGACAATGTGATAGCCATTGTCCGTCAGGCAGTGGGTAAAGCCGATGTAGGTCGGGCTGTGGAGCAGCACGTTGTCCCCTTTGGAGCACAGAACGTTCAGCGCGGAGATCACGCCGCCCAGCACGCCGTTTTCGTAGCCGATGTGTTCCGGCTTCAGTCCGGTGACGCCGTTGTGGTCTTCCTGCCAGCGGATGATGGAATCGTAGTATTCCGCCGGGGGGTCAAAGTAGCCGAAGGCCGGATGCTCCGCCCGGGCGATCATGGCCTGCTGAACGGTGGGAACCACGGGGAAATTCATGTCCGCGACCCACATGGGAATCACGTCAAAGCCCTCCCGGGGGGCGGGATAGGAGGAACCGGGGGCGCCCACGGCGTCGACGGCGACGGCGTCCTTTCCCCGGCGATCCAGAATGGAAGTAAAGTCGTATTTCATTGTGTTTCTCCTTTGTATGCGCTTGCTCAGCCGGGAATACCGGCTGCAAAAATACCACGAAAAACAGCGGCCGCACAGCCGCCGAACAGAATTATTATAACAGCCTTCCCTCCCTTTGTCAATCCGCGGCCGCCCGTGTCGAAGGGAATTCTGTGTTTTCCACAACGGCGAATTGGTAATATTGTCTAATTTTCCGTCTTGAACAGCAGATATATTTATGCTATCTTATAAATACAAAGAGGTGATACCGATGTACAGGTAAATCCTTGAAGGCTCTGAATCAGAACGGAGCCAATGCAGGCGGGCAGGGAGGTCCCCGGCGATTCCGACTTATAAGCGCGTCTCGCGGAAGAGACAGACAGAGAATGGATAAGGTATCGGAACAGAAAAACGGATCGCATACGCCCGTCAATCCGCAGAAAGAGAGGTTAACCAACAGATGTTAGATAATAAGAGCGAGCAGAAATGACCCTTGGCTGCAAAAAAACGTGCTGATCACAAGGCATGGCAGTCAAGGGTCATTTCATTTCTTTCCGCGCCCGGCCGGGGCGCTTTTTTGCCGCCCGGATTGACAATTCCGGCGAAAACGTGGTATCATATTTTTATCCGGAATGTCACACAGGAGTGCCTATGCAGATACAAACGAAAAATTTTGCCGGACTGACCGGGAATCAACTGAAGCTTCTGGCCCTGATCGCCATGACCTGCGACCATGTGGGATTGCAGCTGCTGCCCCAATTTATCATTCTGCGGATCATCGGGCGGCTGGCCGCGCCGCTTTTTGCTTACATGATCGCCGAGGGCTGCCGCTATACCCATGACCGGGGACGGTATCTGGGGAGACTTCTGGGCATGGCCGCGCTGTGCCAGATCGCCTATTTTGCCGCCATGCGCTCACTCTACCAGTGCATTTTCGTGACCTTTTCCCTTTCTGTCTGTCTGATATACGCACTGGATAACGCCGTCCGCCGCCGGACTCCCGTGTCGGTGCTGTCGGCTGCTGCCGCTGTTGCCGCCGTGGTTTTCGTCACCGAGGGCTTGCCCCGGATTCTGATTCACACGGATTTCGACGTGGATTATGGCCTTTGGGGCGTGATGCTGCCGGTTTTGGTGTATTTTGGCAGGGGAAAATGGGGAAAACTGGCGCTGTTCGCCGTCGGTGTCGGCCTGCTGGGTCTGCATTACGGCGGGGCGCAGTGGTGGGGGCTTCTAAGCGTTCCCCTTCTGGCGCTGTACAACGGGAAAAAAGGCACATGGAATATCGGCCCGCTGTTTTACTGGTATTACCCCGCCCATCTGGTCGCCATCTACGGCCTGAGCCTGCTGTTGGAGCGTGCCGCCGGATAACGTATCGACCGGGGCGCTATCTTATAGCGAAACTGGAGCGGATCGGTAACGATACGCTCCATTCACTGTTTTTATCAATACTTCCGCCAAGTCGAGGGCATCAGCAGAATCAGCATGGGGAACAGCTCCAGCCGCCCGAACAGCATATCCGCCGTCAGGACGATCTTCGCCAGCGGCGAAAAGGCCGCGAAGCAGCCCGTGGGGCCGACCAGCCCCAGGCCGGGGCCAATGTTGTTCAGCGTCGCCAACACGGCGGTGAAAGTGGTGACAAAATCCAGATTGTCCAGCGCCACCAGCAGCACGGACACCAGCGTCACCAGAAAATACAGGGTCATGTAGCTCTGAACGCCCTGCACCGTCTCCCGGCTGACGGGCTTTCCGTCCACCGTCAGCACCCGCACGGAGCGGGGATGGAGCAGCTTGCGCAGCTCCGAGCCGAGGGCTTTGCACAGAATCACCAGCCGGGAAACCTTCACGCCGCCGCCGGTAGACCCCGCACAGGCACCCACGATCATCAGCAGCACCAGAATACACCGGCTGAGCTGGGGCCACAGGTCAAAATCCGTTGTGCTGAAGCCCGTGGTGGTAATGACGGACGAGACGGCGAAAAAAGCGTGGTGGAATGCGTCAAACGCCGTGGGGAACATCCCCAGAATGTTAAGGGTAATAATCAGCGTGCTCCCGGCGATGATGGCAAAATACGCCCGCACCTCGGTATTCCGCCATGCCATGGCATATTTTTTCATCAGCAGGAAAAAGTAAACGTTGAAATTCACGCCGAACAGCGCCATGAACACGGAGACCACGCCCTGAAGGTAGTAGCTGTTATAGTAGCCCATGGAGCTGTTCTTGATGCCGAAGCCGCCGGTGCCGGCGGTGCCGAAGGCGGTACACAGGCTGTCAAACAGGGGCATTCCCCCGATAAGCAGCAGCACCACCTCCACCGCCGTCATGACGATGTAAATACCGTAAAGAATGGCGGCGGATTTGCGCATATTGGGCACCATCTTGCTCACGGTGGGGCCGGGGCTTTCCGCCCGGAGCAGGTGGTTGGCCTGTCCGCCCATGTTCACCAGCGACAGCATGAACACCAGAATGCCCATGCCCCCCAACCAGTGGGTGAAGCTGCGCCAGAAGAGCATCCCGTTGTCCAGCGCCTCCACATCGGTCAGGATGCTGGCGCCGGTGGTGGTAAAGCCGGAAACCGTCTCAAACACGGCGTCTAAGTAGCTGGGGATCTGCCCGGACAGGGTAAAGGGCGCCGCGCCGATCAGGGAAATGACCACCCATGCCAGCGCCGTAAAGACGAATCCTTCCCGGGCGTACATGTCCCGCCGGGCGGGCTTGAACCGGGTCAGCAGGAAGCCAAGCAGTCCCGCCGCGATCATGGTGTACAAAAAGTAAATGCCGGAGCTTTCCCCGTAGATCACGGCGACCGCCAGCGGCAGCACCAGAAACGCCGCCACGATCAGCAGGATCATGCCGAAAAGATAGCGAAGCAAGGGATAATTCATGTCCGTTCCCCCTTACCGCCGGGTGGTGAAGATATCGTTGAGGCTTCTCAGTCCGCTGTGGGCTGCGACCACGATCACGCTGTCCCCCACCTCGATGGTGTCGCTGCCGCGGGGGGTAATGGTCTTGCCGCCCCGGGAGATGCAGCCGATCAGCAGGCCGTCCTTCAGGTGCAGATCCTGCAATGGGATGCCGCAGAAATCGGCGCTGGCCGTGACCCGGAACTCCATCGCTTCGACCTTATTGCTGACGATCTTGCACAGCGTCTCCATGCTGGCATAAGCGTCGGAATTCTGCATGGCCCGGACGTAGCGCACCACGTTGTCCGCACAGATATTCCGGGGATAGAACACGGAATCCAGAGACAGGCTGCCCACCAGCGGCTCATAGGAGCTGCGGTTGACCTTGGTAATGACCTTGGCGCGGGTCGTCCTCCCGGCAAACAGGGAAATGATGATGTTTTCTTCGTCAATGCCCGTCAGCGCCGCAATGGCATCCATGTGCTCGATGCCTTCCTCCTGTAACAGGCGCTGATCCGTACCGTCGCCGTGGAGGATCGTCGCCTCCGGCAGGAGCTGGCTCAGCTCCTCGCAGCGCTTCGCGTCCGATTCGATGATCTTCACGTCCATGCCGGTCGCCAGCAGCTGCCGCGCGAGATAGTAGCCCATCCGTCCGCCGCCGATCAGCATGACCTGCCGCACCCGGGTCTTCGCCACGCCGACCTGCCGGAAAAACCGCTGCGCCTCCTGCGGACTTGCCACCACGGAGATCCGGTCCCCGGCCTTCAGCTGGAACTCACCGGAGGGGATAATGACGTCCCGCTCACCCCGCTCCACCGCGCAGATCAGCACGTTGGCCCGGAACTTTCCGATGTCCTTCAGCGCCATGCCGTCCAGCGGGGAACCCGCCGTCACGCCGGTTTTGAGAATTTCCACATGCCCTCTGGCAAAGGTGTCGATCTTGATGGCCGAGGGGAACCGCAGTACCCGGGCCATTTCCGTTGCGCAGGCTTCCTCGGGGTTGATGGCCATGCTGAGCCCCAGATCGTCCTTGATGAGGTTCAGTTCCTCCACGTACATGGGGTTGCGCACCCGGGCGATGGTGTGCCGCGCGCCCAGCTTCTTGCCGATGAGGCAGCACAGCAGGTTCAGCTCGTCCGCGCCGGTACAGGCAATGACGAGGTCTGCCTGATCCGCTCCGGCCTCCAGCTGAACCTCCCGGGAAGCGCCGTCGCCCTCCACGACCATCACGTCCAGCTCGTTGTTGGACTGATCCAGCCTGACCCCGGAGCGATCCACCAGTGTCACTTCATGCTTTTCCTTCGACAGCTGCTCAGCAAGGACACTGCCGATTTTTCCGTCGCCGATAATCATGATTTTCATAAATATCACCCACGTCTTTATCCATTTTGCCTTACTATATCACAAATCCCGATTGAATGCAACCGCGCGGGAAAATCTGTGCAGAATCTGAAGGGGGTGTCAATAAAATCTGTCATTTTCTGTATTTCCTTCCGGAAATTCACGCTAATACTCCAAAAAATATTGGCAAAGCTATGGTTGCGGAACAAAACCGCGAGAAAGCAAAAAGGAGAGAAAACGGTATGAAGAGCAACAATCAGATCAACATTCCCCAGGCTCGGGAAGCGATGGACAAGTTTAAGATGCAGGCTGCCAGCGAGGTTGGCGTGAACCTGACCAACGGTTACAACGGTCACCTGACCTCCCGCGAAGCCGGCTCCGTCGGCGGCCAGATGGTCAAGAAGATGTGTACCGCACGAACTGCGAACTACATGCGTAAGGACAGGACTGCTGCGGGGCACGAGGTGCAGGTAAGGTACATAGCGAGGATTGTTGTGTAGGGAGAAATGGATATGAGAAGACTGATTTCTTGTGAGTTCAATATGGATATCGCTTGTGTGGAGCTGAAATTTTCCAATTGAGTATTCCGCGTGAGATTGCGCACCTCAACCGCTCAAATTGAGCATCCATTCCGGCGGGATTGAGCACTCTTGCCGCCGTCGTTGAGCACTACGGTAAAATGTAGATATGCGTCAGATTTCTGGCGTAAATATCTACAAGGAGGTCACCTGTATGACCAATTACCGCGAGATCCTCAGGCTCCATAGCCTGGGACTCAACAAGACCGAGATCGCGTCAAGCTGCCGGTGCGCTCGGAACACTGTGGCAGCAACCCTGCAACGGGCGGCGAACTGCGGCCTGCAATGGCCGCTGCCGGAGGAAATGTCGGATAAGCAGCTCTCAGAGCGGCTGTTTCCGTCCAGCACCTCAACGCCTGTCTACAAGATGCCGGACTACGCCTCTGTCCACAAGGAACTCCAGCGCAGCGGTGTTACTCTGAACCTGCTGTGGCTGGAATACTGCGACCAGTGCCGGGCGGCGGGCGAGATTCCATACCAATCAACCCAGTTCAACAAGTACTATGCCGACTATCTGGCAAAGGTCAACGCTACCATGCACCTGAACCACAAGCCCGGTGAGGTTATGCAGGTGGACTGGGCCGGCGATACTGCCGCGGTTATTGATACAGATACCGGCGAAATTATCCCGGCCTATGTGTATACCGGCTGTTTTGCGGATTTTGCAACGGATAAGATGGATTGAAAACTGTTCCTGCGCTGCACGGCCTCTACAGTCATGTGGTCCCATTTTCCTTTGGACAGAAAATGGCCATACGTCGTCCTATGGCCAAACCCCAACTCCGCATAATCTGTCATTTTCCCGCTATGCCCTTTCTGAGCCATAGCCAAAATCATTTCCTGGATTCGTCTCTGAGGTACACTGCCCAAAAAAGCGAATCCATTTTCTTGACGGGACCCATGACGGGTAAGATAGAACTTGTAAGAGCCAGTGCAAGAGACGATAGCTTTTTCATCCTAACCTCCTTTCATGAAGAAGAGCGCGACACCTTTTGTCGCGCTCTTCTTGTGCTTAGATTCGTTCTTCGATAATATGTTTAGTTTCTAGTACTGCTGATACTAATTCTTGCATTCGTTTTTTGGTAACCCGCGAAGTTAATGTTGAAATACTGAATGCATACTTTGCCTCACCAGAACGGCTTGTAAGAGCTGAGGCTACACATATTACCCCATTCTCATTTTCTTCGTTGTCTACCGCATAATCAAGATCTCTGACAATTTGTATCTGTTCCATGAGTTTATCAAATTCAGTGATGGTATTTTGGGTTATGGCAACTACTTCGGTTGCTCTGAATACCTCTTCAATTTTTTTGTCGTCCATTTCTGCGAGAAGGGCTTTCCCTACTGCACAACGATACATGGGGAGCCTCATTCCTATTTTAGACGCCATCTGAATTGAGCCGATTGCATGAGTAATTTTGTACACATATACAACATCATTTCCATTCTTAACTACCAAATGCACAGATTCGCCAAGACGTTCACTCATATCATCAAGATAAGGTTTGGCGATGGAAATAACACTTGACTGATTCAAAGCTTTACTCGATATTTCAAAAAGCTTATAAGAAAGTTTATAGCGTCCATCATCTTCACGTATGACATAACCCAGTGAACATAAATTATTTAGAAAGCGATGGGCGGTAGGGGGAGGGATGGCACAGGAAGATGCAATAACTTTTAATGGTTGTGCTTTAGGAGAATTGGAAAGGTGCTCTATGATGGCGAAAACTCTAGCAACAGATTGGATTTCATTTGACATTGTAATCATCCATTCGGCCACTTTGCGTCCGCACAAATAAGGAAGAAAGAGTGCGGACAAATGGCTGCCTTTTTTATAAAATTAGTTTGTGGAAAATGCACACTACAACGCACGGCGAGGCAAGTCGTAGATTGTATCAAAAACTCGAAACAGTATTGTGATTAGTGCTGGAACTGCCTTTTAAAGCACAAATGAGTGGAGCTATGAGCCCGTACACTAAGGATTGTTTTAACACCCGTTAATTGCTTGGCAGTTTAGTCCCTACATTCTCCTCGTTATTTTTAGTTGTGTCTGATATGTTTGGTAAATCCGCAACATCCATTACGGATTACCCCACATCCAACGAAACCTTTGATTCTGAACATTGCGTTTCCCTGTTACAGTACTCGCTTAAAAAGAAAACTGCACAAGTATTGGAGTCTATTGAAGGTTTTTCGTACGCCGAGAAGCAAAAGGTTAGTATCAAAATTGTTTGAACATTACGATTTTTATCGAACGTTGATTGTCAAGGCGGATACCTGTGTCAGCGGGATGGTTGCAAAGTATGAAGGTGAGATCACTCTTCTCTGCCCCATGCCGGGTATCGACCGCAGTTCCGCAATCACGATTATTTCTGAAACGGCACGGATATGATCCAATTTGGTTCCTTCAAACGATTTTGCTGCTGAGCCGGATTAACTCCTGGTAATAACGAATCTGCCGGAATGAAGAAGTCTGTGCGGTTCTCCCGTGCCGGTGTTTACCTAAAACTTTCTTTGGTGCAAGTCGCTCACGCCGTGATGAAGGATAACAACAATCCTTACTAAAAGTTCAAATATGAGCGAATTGCTAAGCGAAGAGGGAAGAAACGAGCTATTACTGCCATTGTTAGAATGATTCTAACCGCAATCTACTCAATATTCTGTATAGGCGAAGTCTGGACCCCGGTCGACCTTTTCAAAATCGATATACCCAAACATCTAAAGGAGCAACAGCTAGTCAAAGCGATTAAGCAGGCTACCAGCTTTCTCGAAAAACAAGGATTATCTATTGTTAAGCTGTGGTAGAAAATTTTACCTTGCAAAACCAAGTGTTTGCAGGGATGCTTTGTTGCGCCCTTTTTTTACTCTGTGCCGAACCGGTACTTACTCTTACACCAAAAACCTCCATTTATCTACATTTTTACCGCAAATTGCAATAACAAGTTGGACACTCCCGTGGTAAAAACCTTGGTCACGGATGGAGCCGGAGGATCTATCCGTGAGCGAGGTTGCCGCAGCCGTCAGGCTGCGTAGACAGCATCCAGAAAAGCCTCAAAGAGTTCCTCCGGGGTGCAGTATCCGAGTTTCTTCCGTGGGCGTCCATTCAGCTCGTCAGCAGCGGTGAGGATATCCTCGTCGGTGAAGCCCTCGATAGAAGCTCCCTTTGGGACAAAGGCCCGGAACAGGCCATTGTGTCGCTCGTTCTGAGGACGCTCCCAGGAGGTGTACGGGTGGGCGAAGAAAACCTTGCTGCCCCAGTTCTCCACCTGGGCGAAGTCAGCGAACTCGCTGCCGTTGTCCACAGTAATGGTTTTAAAGACCTGAGAGAAGTGTTCTCCGTACTCATCATGGAGGGCGTTCATGAGATCCATCACCGCCTCACCGGTTTTGCCAGGGATACGGAACGCAAGGTAGGTTTCCGTCTTCTTCTCCAACAGGGAAAAGACAACAGCCTCCTTACCCGCTCGCTTGCCGACCACGGTATCGCCTTCCCAGTGGCCCTCTTCAAGACGAAGAGATGCAATCTCCGGGCGGCTGGAAATGCTTGTGCCGTAGCGCTTTTTGTTCTCTCCCACGCGATGCTTCTTCGCTTTGCGCTTTAACGCTTCGGGCAGTTCCATTGGCTGGATGGAGAGGTGCCCTTTCCAGACCATGTTGTAAAGGGTACGGGAGCAGCCCATCTCAGACGGCTCGAACAGGTCGTGTCGCTTGGCATATCCGCAGCAGGCATCCAGGGACCACTTGTGTTCCCGGATCTGCCGAACCGCCCAACTGGTGAAGTTGCTGCAGACGCCCGCTTTCGGATGCCTGTGGCAGGATGCTCTGTTGGCTCTGTAGACAGCTTCTCCCAGCTTGGGGGAATAACCGGGAGCTTTCCCCTTGTTGCTCTTGCGAGCCGGTGTGCCCCGCCGCAGCTCATTCGTAACGGTGGATGGGGCGCAGCCGATCTGTCTGGCGATGGCACGAGGGCCGAGACCCTGCTTCTTGAGGACTTTGATGGCTCCTCGGTCTTCCATGCGAAGATGCTGTCCCTTCTTGCGTTCTGCGGATTCTGTGATACAATGATGGCAGTCCATAGTGATTGCCCTCCCTCTGTAGAAGTTGTGTGGTAACTTCATTCTACCACGGGGAGAGAAATCACTATGGATTTTTTACTCAAGTGTCCAACTTGATTTTACAATCAACCTTCTTTTTCTTGATTCCTCAGCCTTCTGTTTCACGGCCTCCAGAATTCTTAATGGAGTTAAAATCTCCATGACTATTATACACCTTTTTATCCGGTAGTGTCAAGAGTTATGTGCAAAATTGTTTACGGCTCTGGTAGAAATCTATTGCAGGGGGCGGCTTAACCGCCCCTTGGTTACTTTTCAGCAGGCAGGGCGCAAAGGGTCAAGGGCGGCGGTACGCCGCTCGTCTTGCCCTTGACCATTTGTGACCTGGCTGCTATCAGCCGACCTGCGGCTCCTGCTCCATGGTTTCCAGATGCTTCATGTTCATGTACTTCTTGCAGCCCCACTGGGTTCCGGCTACATGACGAAGCCGTGCGCAGACCAGCATCAGCGCCGAGTTCCCGTCAGGAAATGCTCCGACCACCCTCGTCCTGCGCCGGATCTCACGGTTCATCCGCTCGATTACATTGTTGGTTCGGATCTTCACCCAATGCTCAGAGGGAAAGTTACAGTAGGTCAGCGTTTCCTCGATACAAGCCTCAACCTTCTTCGCAGCCTCAGGCAGTTTCATGGTCTTCAGTTCAGAAACCACTGCGGCAGCCTTTTCCCGGGATGCCTTCTTGCTCTCCTGGACGTGGATAGCTTTCGGCATTTTCACCACATTTTTGACCTTGGATTTGGGCACAACGGAGAATATGTTTCGGTAAAAATGCACCTCACAGCGCTGGTACTTGGCCTCAGGAAACACCTCGCCCACAGCCTCCAGCATCCCCATGCACTTGTCGCCGACGATGAGCTTCACGCCGTCCAAGCCGCGTCCACAAAGCCATTGGAAGAAACTGACCCAGCTGGCCTTGTCCTCTTTCATGCCTTCGGCAGCACCTAAAACTTCACGATAACCCTCTTCATTGACGGCAATTGCCACCAAAACAGCCACATTTTCGTATTCGCCGCCCCAGTTTCGCTTGAGGTAGATACCGTCTACATACACATAAGGGTACTTGCCGCCTTGCAGATGACGATTGCGCCAAGCCTCGATATTGACGTAGGCTTTCTTATTCAGCTCACTGATGGTGGAGGTGGACACCTTGCTGCCACACAAAGCCTCCGTGATGTCCTCTACACGGCGCACGGATACGCCTGCCAGGTACATCTCGATGAGGGCTTCCTCTACGCTGCTCTCCCGGCGGCGATAGCGCTCGATGATGGCAGTCTCGAAAGAGATGACCTTGAGACGAGGCACATGGAGTGTCACATCCCCGGATGTGGTGGTAAGATTTCGGTCATAATGACCGCTGCGGTAGCCCTGACGAGCCTCATTGCGTTCGTAGCGGGCAGCCTGGGTCAGTTTCTCAGCCTCCGCTTCCAGAAGCTCATTGAGGGTTTCCTCCACGCTGCTGCGGACCAACTCTTTAATCTGCCCCTTGATTATTTCCTCGTTGAATTGTATAATGTTGTTGGACATGGTTTGCTGTCTCCTTTCAGAATGTGTGTGGTAACTTCATTCTACCAGAGACCGGCAAGCCGTGTCTACTTTTTTATGACCTTTTCAATTTGTGCAATTTATTATACCTTATCGGTTGTTCAGTAGACATTATTATAGAACCAAGGAAAAGCAAGGGCCTGGGGGCAGGCGGAAACGCAAAATACCGGTGTATCGTTTGAATTGCGATACACCGGATTTTTTTGTTAACGGCTGGGGTCTGTTTGGCGGGAGATCAGCCCAGATGTTTTTCTTGGGCCATGGCCAACAGGGTGTCCCGGATGCGCCGGAAGCGGAGCCGGGCGGCTTCGTCGCTGCTGAAGCAGGCGGTTACGATGCGGATATGGCCCTTGCCCTGGTCTCCGTAGGGGGTGCCCTGGTTTACCATGATCCGGGCATCCCGCATCAGCCGCCCCGCCACTTCTTCGTCGGTGCCGAGGGCGGAAATGTCCAGCCAGGAGAGGATGCCGCTTTCGCTCATACGCATGGAAACACCGGGAATATCTGCAAAGTACGCATAGGCAAGCCGTCTGCGCCGCTCCAGGCGGATGTAATTCTCCTGGAGGTAGGTCTGATCCCGTATGGCCGCCTCGGCACCGATGGAGGAGAGGGTGCAGGGGGCGCCCAGAACGTTCACCGCGCCGCCGTAGAGCACATCCATGATGTTATCGTCGGCAATGATATAGCCGATCCGGAAGCCGGAAAGGCCGATGCCCTTGGAGATGGAGCAAACCGTCAGCGTGCGCTCCCACATGCCGGGGAGCGTTGCCGGATGGACAAATTCGATACCGTCATAGATATGATCCTGAAAGGCCTGGTCGCACACCAGGATCAGGTCATGCTCCACGATGAACCGGCAAAGCTCTTCCAGAGCCTCCCGGCGAAAGACCGTGGTCGTGGGGTTGTTGGGATGGGTGAGCAGCACCATTTTTGTTTTGTCCGTCAACCGCTTCCGAAACTCCTGGACTCTGGGCTGGTAATTGTCCTGGGCAAACAGCGGGACTTTGACCGCCCGGGCGCCCAGCAGCTGGGGGTTTAAAAAATTTGACGGATAGCTGGGGTCCGGCACCAGGACCTCATCCCCCTCATTCAGAAACGGCATCATGGCATACAGCAGGCCGCTGTCGGAGCCGGGGGTGACGATCACATTTCTGTTTGGGTCAAGGGGCAGCCCGGTGCGGCGGCTCATGTCCTCGGCAATGGCCTGCCGCAGCTCCAGTTTCCCGATGGGCAGCGTATAGTGAGAGGTCAGACCGCTGTCCAGGGCCCGGTGCATGGCCTGCTTTACGGATTCCGGTACGGAAGGGTCCGGATAAAAGGGATCTGCCCAGGCCATTACATCGCCGCCGGCAGCCTGAAACCGGGCTGCGCCGTCCCCTACATCCGCTTTGGCGACCTCCAGAAAGAGTCCTCCCTGCAGGGAGCGGAACCGGCTGTTCATTTTCTTTTGAATATCCATCACTCAACTACCGCGACGCACTCGACCTCTACCAGAACGTTCTTGGGCAGAGTCCGGACAGCCACACAGCTGCGGGCAGGCTTTCCGGTAAAGTACTGGGCGTAAACCTCGTTAAACGGGGCAAAATCCTGCATATCCGCCAGGAAACAGGTGGTTTTCACGACCTTGTCCATACCGGAACCGGCCTCCCGGAGGACGGCGCTGAGGTTTTTCAGGACCTGATGGGCCTGGTCCGTAATGGAGCTTCCGACGATGGCGCCGGTTTTTGCATCCAGAGGGATCTGGCCGGAGGTATATACGATGCCGTTGTGGACCATGGCCTGGCAATAGGGGCCGATGGCGGCGGGGGCGCTGCTTGTGGAGATGGGATTCATAAAAATACCTCATTTCTTTTCTTACCGGGAAGACGATCACCGGGTAAGAATATTTTTATTGGTCCGCACACATGCGGAGAAGTTCTTTTACAAAATCATACAGGCGGGTCATGCTGGCAATATCCATCCATTCTAATGGGGTGTGCATATCGCCGTAGCGGGGGCCCGTGGCGATCATGTCCAGCTCCGGGATCGCCTGCTTGAATACGCCGCATTCCAGTCCCGCGTGGATGCCCTGAAGCTGGGGCGGATGGCCGTAAACCGTCTCAAAGGCCTTTACGGCTTGCGCACAAAGGGGACTCCGGGCAGCGGGGCTCCATCCCGGGTAGACACCGGTGAAGCTGTATTCGGTGCCAAAGCACTGTGCCAGCAGCCGGATGTTTTCCATCAGCTGCTCCTTCCGGAAGTCCGAGGAGGAACGCAGAGACAGGCCGATTTGAAGGGATCGGTCCAGGCGGACAGAGGCCAGGTTCGCGGAGGCCTCCGGAAGCTGCGGAAACAGCCGACTGTGGCTGTAAACGCCGTGGGGCAGCAGACGCAGCAGGGAAACCAAGGCCTTGGCATCCGGCGTTTTCAGAACGCTGCCGCCGGCTGCGGGGGTGATCCGGATCTGCAAATGGGGGTCTGTGGAGTGCCAGGCTTCCCGGATCTTTTGGGCCAGCGGCTCCAGTACCGGACAGGGATCTGTGTCAAGGGCAAAGAAGGCCTCCGCCGAAACGGGAATGGCATTGTCCTTATCGCCTCCGGTCACGGTGCCGATCCGGCCCCGGTGTTCCAGAACGGCGTCCAACACTATGCCGCACAGGACCAGGGCGTTGGCACCCTCACGGCCGATATTGCCTCCGGAATGCCCGCCTTCCAGCCCTGATACTTCCAGCTGCCACATCGGCGCTTCGGTCTTCTCCCAGGTCAGGGGCCGTGTCAGCGCTGCCCGACAGCCACCAGCGCAGGAGGTCACGAAAATCCCCTCCGGTCCGGCATCCAGATTCAGCATCCGTCTGGCCTTCAGCCGGGAGGTATCCAGAGCCATGGCACCGGAAAGTCCGGTCTCCTCCTGAACGGTGAAAACGCATTCCAGGGGCGGATGGGTCAGTGCCGGATCTGTCAGCAGGCACAGCATGATGGCCACGGCGATGCCGTCATCTCCCCCCAGGGTAGTGCCCTTTGCCCGCAGAATGCCGTTTTCCTCCGTAAGCACAATGGGATCTGCGGTAAAATCATGGGTCACCCCAGGAGCCGCCGCGCCAACCATATCCAAATGCCCCTGAAGCATGAAGGGCGGAGCATCTTCATGCCCCGGAGAACCGGCCTTTGTAACGATCAGGTTGTCCATCCGGTCCCGATATACCTGGCATCCTGCCGCTTCCGCAATGCGCTGCACAAAGTCTGCCGCGGCTTTCTCGTGACCGGAGATCCGTGGAATGCCGGAGAGCTGCCGGAAAAAGCTTAAAGGGGTAGGAGCGTCACACATCATCAGGTCCTCCTTTTTCAATAGACGGCGCCGAAAAAGCGGCCACCGAAAGCCGGTGGCCGCCTCCCCGGGCATTGCTCAGCTTCTCAATTCACATAAGCCCACTTGTAGTCGCAGCGCAGGCCAATGCCCTGACGGACGATGCCGCCCACATTGTCCTTGGATACCCAGCTGCGGGTCTGGAAGAAGGTGGGCGCGATGGCCGCGTCGTCCTGCACCAGGATCTTCTCGGCATCCTGCAGGAGCTTCAGTCTCTCGTCGCCGGTGGAGTTCTTGGCCTCTTCCATGACACGGTCAAACTCGGGATTGGTGTAACCGCAGTCGTTGTAGGGGCTGTCGGATTCAAACAGTTCCAGGAAGCTCTGGGCGTCATTGTAGTCGGCACCCCAGCCTTCCTTGGCGATGGTGTAGTTGTTGGAGGTATAGGCTTCCCTCCGCAGGGCATAACGCATGGAGCGGACCTCCAGGTCGATGCCCAGATTGTTCTTCCAGTACTCCTGAAGGACCTGGGCGGTCTTGAGGTTCAGGTCGCCCTCACCGATCACCAGGCTCAGGCCGTTGTTGAACTCCTCAAAGGTGGCACCCACCTCTTCCAGTCCCTTGGCCAGCAGGTCCTTGGCCTCCTGAAGGGCATCGGGGTTGGTTCCGATGTCATAATACAGGTCGCCGTAGGCCTGGCGGAAGCCGGTGCCGTTGGGGCCGTGGATGGAATCGGGGATGTAGGCGTAGGCAGGCGTAGAGCCGGTACGCAGGAAGCTGTTGATATAGGTCACACGGTCCAGAGACATGCTGAAGGCCCGGCGAATGTTCTCGTTGGCGAAGAAGCGGTTGTTGAAGTTGAACTTGATGTACTCGGTAACAGGCTCGGTGATGCTTACAAAGCCCGGGGCGCTGCGGTAGTTGTCCAGGAACTCGGGCTGAACAAACATCACATCCAGCTCGTCGGTCTCGTACAGGTTGATGACGGTGTTGGTATCCATGACGAAATTATACTGAATACCCGCAAGCTTCACGGAGTCGGCATCCCAATACTTGTCATTCTTTACAAAGGTCATGGAAACATCCGGAATCCACTCGGTGCAGATGAAGGGCCCGTTGAAGACCATGTGGTCCGTATCCAGGTACATCTCGGAACCGCAATCCTCCGCATAGTTTACAGGCAGGGCGCCGTACTGGGGGATCACCAGCATCTCCAGGAAATAGTCGGTAGGCGCGGTCAGCGTGACCTCCAGGGTCTTGTCGTCCAGGGCCTTTACACCGACCTGGGTGAAGTCCGTGAGTTCGCCGGTGTTGTAGGACTCGGCATTCTCGATCACATAGAGCATGTAGGAATACTGAGAGGCGGTTGCGGGGTTCAGCACCTTTTCCCAGGCGTATACGAACTGATCGGCGGTGATGGGGCTGCCATCAGACCAGGTGGCGTCCCGCAGGGTGAAGGTGTAGACCTTGCCGTCCTCGGAGACGTCCCACTTTTCGGCCAGACCGGAGCCGGGCAGGATCTGTCCCTCGGCGTTCTGGCGGACCAGGCCCTCGTACATGCAGCCCAGCAGTTCGCTGCCCTCGGCGGTGGAGGCAGTCAGGGGATTGATGTCGGTGGGAGCGCCCGCCATGCTTACCCGCAGGATCTTGCCGCTGTCGGCGGTTCCTTCGGTCTGGGCGGCGGTTTCACCGGAGGCTGCGGTGCCGGAGGTCGTTTCGCCGGAGGTCGTTCCGGTTCCGCCGCAGGCCACCAGCATGGCGGCGACCAGCAGACACACGAGCAAACAATTCAGTTTCTTTTTCATAATGGGTCTTCCTTTCTTTTTTGGGAGCCTTTGGATCGATCAGCCGGGGCCGGAGAGCGGCGCTTTTCGGCATGCTCCTTCCCGTCCCTTGCCGATTTCATCAGAGGACTTCCCTGGTGTTTGCTTTTACAAAATCCTCAATCTCCCCAGGGGTTTTGAGAATCTCTGACGATAGGATCTGGCAGCCGTCCGCGGTGATCAGGGCGTCATCCTCGATGCGGATGCCCAGGCCCTGGTCACGGAGATAGATGCCGGGTTCCATGGTGATGACCATTCCCGGTTCCAGAAGATCCCGGTCGCCCACATCGTGGGTGTCCAGGCCCAGGTAATGGCATACGCCGTGGGGCAGCAGCCGGTTCATATCCGACCGCTCATGGGTCAGACCGTCCTGAACGCAGTACTCAAACAGCTTGTCCCGGGCGATTTCCAGGGTTTCCTCAATGGGAAGGCCGGGACGAAGGGCATCGGCAATGGCTTTCTGAGAAGCCAGCACCGCCTCATAGTAATAGCGCTGTCTGGAATCGAAACGGCCGCTTACCGGGAAGGTACGGCTGATGTCCGCACTGTAATAACCGTATTCCGCGCCCACGTCCAGCAGCAGCAGGTCACCGGCGCAAAGCGTTTCCCGGTTCCGGTCGTAATGCAGATTCACCGTGTTCTTTCCGGCGGCGATGATGGGGTAGAAGGCGTTGCCACCCGCACCGTTGTATTTGAGCTCGAACTCAAAGTAGGCCTGGAGCTGGCGCTCATTGACACCAGGGGCCATATGGGTGAGGATGCCCTCAATGCCAAGCCTGGTGATGTCAATGGCCTTGCGGATCTGGGCGATCTCCGTTTCGTCCTTGACCCTGCGCATGTTGTCGATGACCCGGGCAATGTTCTTCTGCCGCAGATAGGGATGGGCCGAGACGATGCGCTTTGCCAGCTCGTTTTCAGGGTAGGCTTCATTATTCAGCTCCCGCTTGTGGAAGTCCATGTACAGGGTGCGAAAATAATTTCTGGAAAAGAGCCTGTTCAGCTCCCAATCCATTTTGTCCAGATAAATGGCCCGATCAACGCCCAGCTGGGCCTGGAGCTGCTCCGCAGTGGGCATGGCGCCGAAGTAGAGCTCCAGATAGGGGTCCGGCCGGGGCAGATACAGGGTCTGCCGGGCGTGTCCCTCCTGCTTCACGATCTCAAGTACATATTCCGGTTGATCCAGACCCGTGAGATAGTAGTAATTGCGGTTGACGCAGAAGGGATAATCCCCATCCAGGGAACGCTGCTTGACGTTCCCCGCGAAGAGGAAGAGCACGCTGTCCTCCTCCATGGCTTCGATGACGCGTTTTCGCCGGGCGGCAAATATTGTTTCCATGGTCTCAACTCCTCTCTTCGTCATACAGATGGCAGCTCACAAAATGTCCGGGCCGGACCTCCCGCAGGGTGGGGGCTTCCTCCCGGCAGGCCTTTGTACACTGGCTGCACCGGGAGGCGAATTTGCAGCCGGTCTGGGCGCTCATGGGACTGGGTACATCGCCTGTAAGCTTGATCCGGTTTCGGGCACGGCTGGCATCCGGGTCTGCAAAGGGCACCGCTGAAAGCAGCGCCTTGGTATAGGGGTGCAGGGGGGACTCCATAATGTCCTTTGAAGGGGCCAGCTCCGCCATGGCGCCGAGATACATGACGGCGATCCGGTTGGAAATATGGGCGACCATGCTGATGTCGTGGGCGATGAATAAGTAGGTCAGGCCCAGCTGCTTTTGCAGGTCCTCCAGGAGATTTACCACCTGGGCCTGGATGGAGACATCCAGGGCGGAAATGGGCTCGTCGCAGATGATGAACTTGGGATTGATGGCCAGGGCTCTGGCGATGCCGATGCGCTGACGCTGGCCGCCGGAGAACTCATGGGGAAACCGGTTGGCATGCTCTTCGTTCATGCCCACAAGCCGCAGCAGCTCATAGATCCGCTTCCGCCGCTCCTCCCCTTTGCAGATGCCGTGGATGTCCAGCCCTTCGGCAATAATATCCGCAACGGTCATCCGGGGGTCTAAGCAGGCATAGGGGTCTTGATAGATGATCTGCATTTTTCTGGTCAGCGCCACCTTTTCTTTGGCGGTCAGGTGGGTGATGTCCCGGCCCTCAAAGAGGATGCTTCCGTCCGTGGGGGGATACAGACCGATGACGGTCCGGCCCAGGGTGGATTTTCCGCAGCCGGATTCGCCCACCAGGCCCAGGGTTTCTCCTTCCTCGATGCCGAAGGAAACATCATCCACAGCCTTCAGCCAGGTTTTGCTGTCGATTTTAAAGTATTTCTTCAGGTTTTTCACTTCCAGAAGCATCAGACAGTACCTCCTGTAATGGGATTGGTCACCTTGGGCGCCAGCTCGTGATACAGCCAGCAGCGGGCGCTGTGGGTCTCGGTCCGGCGGGTGGTCTGGGGCATCTGCTCCCGGCAGATGGCCATGGCGTATTCGCAGCGGTCCGCGAACGGGCAGCCCTTGGGGGGCGCGAGAAGATCCGGGGGCGTACCGTCAATGGGAACAAGGCGGTGGTCATAATCCCCTTCCTTGGGAATAGAGCTCTGAAGGCCCCAGGTGTAGGGATGCATGGGGGAATAGAAAATTTCCCGAACGGAGCCGGTCTCCATGGCCATGCCCGCGTACATGATCATGACCCGGTCCGCAATGTCCGCCACGACACCCATATCGTGGGTGATCAGCAGGATCGAGGTCCCGAGCTTTTCCCGCAGGTCTTGCAGCAGGTCCAGGATCTGGGCCTGGATGGTCACGTCCAGGGCGGTGGTGGGTTCGTCCGCGATCAGCAGCTGGGGGTTGCAGACCAGACTCATGGCGATCATGGCCCGCTGGCGCATACCGCCGGAAAACTCATGGGGATATTGCTTCATACGCTGCGTGGGGTTGTTGATGCCCACAAGCTCCAGCATTTTGACACTTCGGGCGTAGGCCTCTTTCCGGGAGACCTTTTCATGCCGGACAATGGCCTCCATGATCTGGTATCCGATCTGCTTGGTGGGATCAAGAGAGGTCATGGGGTCTTGGAAGATCATGCCGATGTTTTTTCCCCGGAGCTTGCGCATTTCCTTTTCTTTGAGCGTTACCAGATCCTGTCCGTTCAAAAGGATCTGGCCGCCGTCCACATGACTGGGCGGTGTGGGATTCAGGCCGATGATGGATTTCGCGGTCACACTTTTTCCGCAGCCGGACTCTCCTACCACGGCCAGGATCTCTCCTTTGGCCAGGGAGAAATTCACTCCCCGGACGGCCTGCACCCGCCCAGCGTAGGTCGTGAAGGACACCTTCAGGTCCTTTACCTCCAAAAGCGTTTCATTCATTCCGATCCTCTCCTTTCTCTCAGCGGCGAAGCTTGGGGTCAAGGGCATCCCGGAGGCCGTCGCCCAGCAGGTTGAAACCCAGCATCGTCAGAGAGATCAACAGTGCCGGAAACAGCAGCTGATAGGGAAACAGCAGCAGCATCCGGGAGCCTTCGTTGGCCAGTGTTCCCCAGCTGGCCAGAGGAACCGGCACACCCAGACCCATATAGCTCAGGGTCGCTTCCGTAAAAATCGCGCTGGGGATGGAAAAGGTCAGCTCAATGATGATCGGGCCCATGCAGTTGGGGATCAGGTGCTTGAAAATGATCCATCTGCCGCGGCCCCCAAGGGTGCGGGCCGCCATTACATACTCGCTCTGCTTGAGCTGCAGCACCTGACCCCGGACGACCTGTGCCATGCCGCCCCAGCCGGTAATGGAAATGGCAATGATGATGGTGTGCAGTCCCGGCCCCAGGATCACCATCAGCAGGATGACCCACAGCAGGTCCGGCACGGTGGTGACGATTTCCACAAACCGCATCATGATGAGGTCTGTGCGGCCGCCCAGGAAGCCGGAGATGCCGCCGTAGAGCACGCCGATCAGCAGATTGATCACGGCCGCTACAAAGGCGATGAACAAGGAGACCCGGGCACCCTCCCAGCAGCGCACAAACAGGTCACGGCCCATGGAGTCCGTTCCGAAAAGATGGGTGGCGTTGGGGGCATTGTTGATGCTGGTGGGGTCTTGCTGGCTGGAGGTGAACTGGGACAGCCGGGGGCCGATGACGGCAAACAGGAGCACCACTACCAGCAGGACGATGGAGGCCATGGCGATTTTATTGGCGCGCAGCCGCCGCCAGGCATCCTGCATATAGGTGGTCGTAGGACGGGCGATTTTGCCGGATTGGTCTAACCGCTTTCCCACATGGGTGAACTGTGCCTCATTCAATTGTGTCATGGTGAGGCCTCCTTTCAATCCAGCTTCACACGGCGGTCAACTGCCAGATACAGCATGTCCACCAGAAAATTCACGATCACAAGGACAATGGCGTAGAAGGTGGTCATACCGAGGATCATGGTGTAGTCGCTTTCCTTGACCGCGTTGACCAGGTATTTGCCAAGTCCGGGGATATTGAAGATGTTCTCAATGATAAAGGAACCGACGATCGTACCGGCGATCATGCTTCCGCACACGGAGATCACCGGCATAATGGCATTGCGGATGGTGTGGCGGCGGATCACCTGGCCGTTGGTAAGGCCCTTGGCTTTGGCGGTAACGATGTAGTCCTGACCGAGCACATCCAGCATGCTGGTACGCATCATCCGGGCCACATGGGCAATGAGCCGCAGACCCAGGGCCAGACAGGGCAGAACCATATAGGCCGGGCCTTTCCAACCCGCCACGGGGAACCAGCGGAGCTTTGCGGCGAAGGCGTACTGGAACAGGCTGGCAAAGACGAAGGCGGGCACCGATACGCACAGAATGGATAGAATGATCACCAGGTAATCCGGAAGCCTGCCCCGGTTCACCCCGGAGATCACGCCGAATACCAGCCCCACCGCAATGCCGAACACACAGGCAACGGCACCGACCTCCAGGGAGATGGGAAAGCCCGACTTGATCAGGCTGTTCACCGAGCGGTTCGCGTACTTATAGGAGGTCCCGAAATCTCCGTGCAGCAGATTCTTCATGTAAATGAGGTATTGCTGGGACAGAGGCTTGTCCAGCCCGTATTTTGCCTCCAGATTGGCCATGATTTCCGGCGCGATCTGCTTTTCCTTGGAGAAGGGGTCGCCGGGGATGGCGTGCATCAGGCAGAAGGTGATGGTAATGATGATCCAGAGGGTCAGGAGCGCCAGGAAAACACGCTTGATGGTATATTTGAGCATAGAAAATCACCCTTATTTCAGGTTTTCGGGGTTCAGAGGCTGCAGCTCCTCCAGGGTAAAGCGGCCGTCCTTCCGAATCACCACATCGTCAAACAGGATCTCGCCGCCGCCGTATTCCGGAGTCTGGATCAGTACCAGGTCCCAGTGTACCTTGGAGCGGTTCCCGTTTTCGCAGCCGCCTACGCAGTTGCCGGGGGTAAAGTGAATGCTGCCCATGATTTTTTCGTCAAACAGGGTCTCGTTCATGGGCTTTACCACATAGGGATTCACGCCGATGGCAAATTCACCGATATAGCGGGCACCGGCATCGGTGTCCAGAATGGCGTTCAGTCGCTGGGTATCGTTGGCGGTGGCCTTGACGATCCGGCCGTTTTCAAATTCCAGGCGGATGTTTTCAAAGCTGAAGCCGTCCACCAAAGAGGGAGTGTTGTAGGTGATGTAGCCGTTTACCGAGTCCAGCACCGGGGCGGAGTAGACTTCCCCGTCGGGAATATTGGCATGGCCGTCGCACTTGACACCGCCGATATTTTTGATGGAGAAGGTCAGGTCCGTGTCCTTGGCGGTGATGCGGACCTTGTCCGTGCGGTCCATCAGCTCCTTCAGCGGGGTCATGGCCCGGCTCATCCGCTCGTAATCCAGAGAGGCGCACACGTCAAAATAGAAGTCCGTAAACTCCTCCGTGGAGCAATGGGCGGCCTGGGCCATGGCGCAGGTCGGATAGCGCAGGACGACCCAGCGTGTTCCGGGGCACCGGTCTTCCATCAAAAGCTTCATCTCATAGTGCTGATTGTACAGGTCTACCTGAGAATAGGGAACACCGCTTTCTTCAAAAGCGTTTTCCGGGTGACGGATGCCGATGTAGCAGTCCATTTCGTGCATGCGGTCCGCCTCCAGGCGGTAGAGCAGGTCCATTTGCTCCTGGGTGCAGCCCTGCATCAGTGCCCGGTCCAGATAGGGGAATTTGATGCTCAGGAAGGGCAGCCCCTGGGCTGCGTATACCTCCCGGATCAGGTCTGCCACAAAGGCCTGGTCAATGCCCCGGGTCTCGATCAATACCCGCTCGCCGGGCTGGACGTTCAGGGAAAACCGCACCAGATTGTGGGCCAGTTTTGTTGCTCTTTGATCCTTTACCATGTTCTGCTCCTCCTCAAATTTTGATAATGGTTTCACGGTCGTCGTCCAGGAAGTAGGTCTGCCCGCCGGTGTAGGAGATGGTCTCCTCCAGCATGAAGCAGACATCCTGGTTATCCCATTCGGGAACAGGCTCCCGGACGTTCAGCTCCAGCGCGTAGCAGGTATCCGGGTGCAGCTTCAGCTCTCCGTGCAGGGGAACGAAGCCCTGGTTGTCATACATGCCGATGCTGGGACCGGCGCCGTGGCCGTAATACCCAATGGGATGAGAATAGAGCATGGGCCGGATGCCCTCTTCCTTTGCCTGCCGGGTGGCGGCAAAGAAGATCTCATTTCCGGTGCGGCCCTCCACAAAGTTCTCCCGGACCACGTCCTGGAACCGGTTGCCTCTGGAGAAGCCCTTCAGAATCCCGGCGGGGATCTGGGTCTCCCCCTTTTTCAGCACATAGCCCAAACGCTGGGAATCCGTGTACAGGTTCAGGTAGGTCAGGCCCATGTCGGTGTGCAGCAGGTCTCCTTCCTGGATGACGGTGTCACACATGCGTTCCTCCCGTTCGCCCCGGCGCTGCAGGTCCACGTCCGGGGAAAACCAGGCGTCCAGGCCCATGTCGTTGATCCGCTGCATAATGTACCACTCCACATCCGTGGTGGTGGTCACCCCCGGGGTGATCACATCTCTGGAATAGGCTTCACGCAGCACATCCATGGCGATCCGGTAAATGGCGGGGTAGAGCTCCAGCTCTCTGGGGGTGCGGGTTTCCAGCCAGCGGATCGCAATGGAATCATCCGGTACGATCCGGTCTCCCAGGCAGGCGTAGAGCTTGTCGTAGAGCTGCTTGCTCAGGCCGTCTGCCTGGGCGCAGTCGTCGGAAATATTGACGGCAACCTTTTTGGGCGCCTTCCGCGCCACCACCTTGGCGATGGCCTCGTACTGTTCCTCCTTCCCGGGGAAGTAGGCCTGGGTGTAGAAGGGGGCCAGCCGGGGGTTGGGTCTGGACAGGCTCAGGGCCTCATAGGTTCCGTCCTGATCCAGGGAAAACACAAAGCAGCTTGTTCTGGAAGCATTTTTGACCAGCTGCGGCGTCAGCGTTTTGAAAACGGGATCTTCGTTGTATTCCCGACAAAGCACCAGCCACATATCGACGCCGCATTCCCGCAGCAGCTTCGGCATCAGGTGCTCCAGACGGTCTTTCAGCACCTCGTCACATATGGAATACTGCTCCCGGATCGGGAGAATATCTTGACTCTTAGACAGCAGTTTCATCATGGATTCCTCCGTTATTTATGAGATTTTTTTCTTACTGACTTTTGCATATTTCTGGATAAAACCCTCAGAAATATACAAAATCAATGAATATCGTGTAAGATGTGTCTGAAATCTTGCGGCGTTCATCTTCTTGAATGCTGACATTATACGTTTTTGAGAAAAAAATGTCAATTCGTTTTTGACGGTTTTTGTATTTTTGTCATACACGTTTGTTCTTTCAGGATAAACAGCTCCGATTTTGGCTATTCCATACAATGAAAAAACAATGCGGCTGCCCGGAGACGTTCATCCACCGGGTAGCCACATCTGTCCATGCGTTATTGACTTTCACTGAATGGCTTATTCTTCCAGTTCCCGCAAATACCGGTAAACGGTTTTTTCAGAAACGTCCAGGCGCCGGGCGACCTCTGCCACCTTTCCCTTGTAGGAAAACACGCCGTCTTTATACAGCTCGCTGACGATATAGCGCCGCTCGGAAATGCGCAGGTCTTCCGGGGCTTTGCCCAGGAGCATTCTGCCGAAGATGGCCTCCATTCGCTCCTCTACGGTGGTTCCGGCCCCGAACTCCTGGATGGTGCTCAGCCCGTAGGGGTTCATCACAATGGCCTCTTTCATGGTCTCGATGCCCTTGAGCAGGTATCCAATCTCCGTATTGACACACATGAGACCCGCCAGCTCTTTCCCGTCCATGATGAAAAACGTAGAGGAGCGAAAGGTCTTTTGGGCGGACTCGGAGAGATAATTGACAATATGGCTCTTGCGAAGATACTGCTTGTTCTCGATCAGCTTTCTGGCAAATTCCGGCATGCCGTTTCCGCGATAGCGAAAGGTCAGACTGGGTTCCGTGACATAAAAAATGGAATGCTCCAGATCCCGCACGTCGTGGATGACCACCTCACAGTGCTCTTTATCCATGGCGGCGATAAAATTGGCGATGGGGATATAGGTCGCTAACAGTTCTTTTCGTTTCAAACGCGTCGTCTCCTCTATGAATGATAAATGTTCGGCGGGTACAGCCGATTTGTTCAGAGCTTTCTTAAATTGACCCAGGTGCACAGGGCGGTCAGCAAAAAAAGCACGGCGCATACGCCCATGGGCAGCAGGGGGGCACGGGCGTATAAAAAGCCGGCGCTTAAAGAGCCGGTGACCATGCCCATGGCCCGAATGGAAGAAAAAATACCGGATACCGTGCCGTGCTCCGCCCTGCATTGGCGCATGGCCAGGGCTTGCTGCAGGGGCAGATAGGTGGAATTGCATAGGTAGAACAACATATTTACGCAGACATACGCCACCGCGCTGTGGGTAAACAGGGAAGCAACCAGTGTCAAAAAGGCCACAAAGAACAAGACGATCAAGGGGGTCAGGCAATTGGTTCTCCGCTGTAGCTCCAGTCCCGCTGTCATATTGAACGCCAGTCCCACGATGCCCACGGCGGCGTAAATACAACCGTTGTAGGAGGGTGGGAAGTGAAATTGGGCCTTGAGATAATAATTAAAGGCATTGTCATAGGCGGTGCTTGCAAAGCAGGCCAGGAAAACGGAGAGCAGAAATACAACCGCCGCGGAAGAAGAAAAAACCGACTGTCTGCGAAAGGGGCAGAGAGGATCGAGGGAGGCCAGCAGCCCTCCGGAGCTTCTGTGATAACAGGCACCGTCCTTCAGAAAAAGCAGCATCCCCAGGGCGGAGAGAACCAGCAGGGCGATCTGCCAGAGAAAGGCCGTCTCTACGGAAATATCCCCCAGAACGCCTCCAACCAAGTAACCGGCGGCGGTCCCGGCCGAGGTCATAGCGGCGCAGATGGCCATTTGCCTGCCGCAGTGCTCCTCTCCCACGGCGTCCGCCCCATAGGCCATCAGGCATACGGTGGTCCCGCCGCTGAAGGCACCGGAAAAGAGCCGGGCCAGAAGGATCTGCCAGGCAGTGGTGCTTCGAAGAAACAAGAACTGACCTACGGCGTATAAAACGATGGTCAGGCTCATGGTTTTTACCCGGCTGTACAGGTCCCCTACCCGGCCCCAGAAGGGGCACAGCCAGAAGTTTGTCAGGGACATGGCCGCAAAGGCTACGCCGAACATCTGGTCCGGCATCCCCAACGCCGTTAAAAAGCTGGGGGTGACCGGGTGAACCATATTCGCCGCCATGACTTCGGTAAACATCAGCATATAAAATGGTGCTAGCGTGGGCTTCTTCACTTTTTTATTTCCTCCGGGTCAAAGGACACAGGCTTCACTGGGCGGTTTCCGGTTCGTCCGGACATCCGCTCCGGCTATAAGGCTATCACTTTCTCCGGAATTTGTCAAATATTTTTCATATTAATGAGAATATTTTCTCATTTTGGACAAACAACCTGGGAAGGTAGCATTTCGCTCCTATGAAAAGTACCCGCTTGACAGCCGTTCCCGCCCTATCTATAAATGAATCCAAAACTTCCGGGGAGGGATACAGGATGGACGCTTCGACCGTTAGATCATTGGCGGCGCAGACGGGCCGACGGCTATTTTTATTACGGTGATCGCGGGTGTGGTGTTTTTGGTTAGAAAGCACCGAAAAAAGAAATGAGCAAAACAGCCGGAGGGAATGAACCCTTCGGCTGTTTTGGCGTATTGGGCAGTGGTTACAGCAGCGCCCGGACCTCTTCCTCCCGGGGCATGACCCGGATGGCACCCTTGCGGGTGGTGACGATGTAGGCGGCGGTGTTGGCGAAGTGGAGCATTTCCCGGCGGTTTTCCGGGGTCAGGTTCAAGACCGTGGGTCAGCAGGTAATCCAGCAGTGAGGCACAGAAGGTGTCTCCGGCGCCGGTGGTCTCGATGACGCCACTCAGGTTGCAGGCAGAGACAAAGACGGGAGCGGCGTTGCCGTAGAGGCTGTAGCTGCCCTGGGCACCGGCGGTGACGTTGAGTTCGCGGATATTGGGGTACATTGACCTTCCAGCCTTAATTCCTTCCAGAATTACCCTATACACCCGGGTACAGGTATCTCCAGCAGCTCATAAATCTCCCGTTGGCGTTTTGTCAGCGGATTCAGAAGCCGTTCTTCGTCGCTGCCCGGGTACTGGATCGTCTTTATTTTGTCCAGTTCCAACAGAATCTTCTTGAGCGTCAGGCCATTTTGCCGCATATAGTCTTTCAACTGTCTCAGCAGATAAGCCCGCACAATCAATGAAAGGAATGAGACAAACACTTTCCCCTGGGCGGTTTCAGAAGTATGAATGTGCAGACGCTTCATATCCAATCCGTTTTTCAAATCATCAAAGCTCTTTTCAATTGTGTCCCGGCAGCGGTAGATGTCCAGAATCTCCGCTGTCGTTTTTTTGAAATCCGTTTCCGCTATTAGGAAAAAACCACAATATTTCAGTGCCTCGTCAATGGCTTTAAAGTTACGAATATATCCGAGTTTTCCATCTTTCGACCGGTTTATATAAAAATATTTGTCATAATGTAGGCTCTTGTCCGGTGGTTCTTCCATGCTTTTCAGGTCATTTTCCTGAGCATTCAGCAGAGCATAAAGGGCCGACGTTTCTCGCAGCGCTTTTTCCGGATCATAGTATAGGTGTATTTTCATGCGGAAGCCAAAAGCCATTGACTCATAGCTCTTTCCATAGGGAAGTCCCGGGCCCAGCAGAAATTCCGAGTGGTTCACAATTTCCGCACCATGTTCGCTCACAAGTTCCCGGCAATATTTCAAGCTATCGGGCAGAGCAATCACAAAGCGATACCCACTCTCTGTCAGATATTGCAGATTCTCCCTGCTGTAGAAACCTCTGTCCATCACAAATCGGGTGCGTTTCCCATTGATAAACTCATTGTCCGCGACCATGTACTTTAGATGTGTCTTGTCAGAGATGCTGCCTGGGTAAATTCTGTAATATAGCGGCAAACCGCTTTCCTCACCATAGTACATCCCCATATTGATTTGCGGCAGTTTCTCTTTATCCCGGTTATATCCCCATTCCAGCTCTCGAATATTTTCGCTGTAAGAAGAAATGCTGGTGACATCATAGGCCAGATATTCCGTCTGCTTTTTGTGCCTCATCCAGTCACGGAAGAACAGCTGCATATCTTCCTCCCGGAGAGATTCAAACATTTCGCTGCATTTTTTGTCATTCAAATTCCCATTTTCTGCGGTTTTATGTGTTTCTGTATAATCGTCAATGTAGTACATGACATTACCTTCACTGAGCATATACTGCGCCGCTGTCAGCATTTCTCGCCTGTTTTCTGGAAAATAGCGCACTACGGACTTCGTTACCCCAAGCTTTTTACTGACCTTCTCAAACACATTTGAAACACCATGCGCCTTCACTGCCTTTGTCGCGGGCATTGGCTTCTTTAAATATATCTCATAATAATTCCGGTTTGGAATCAGCTTTCCGGTTTCTTCATCCAAACGCCCAATAGATGACCGGTCACAGGTAGGCTGTCCCTTCTCGTTGCGATATGTTGCCGTTACATAATAGACATAGGTCTTCCCTGAAACCTTTTTATATGCTATTCCATGTTCTGGAAGTTCTACCTGTACCGTTTTATCCAATGCCATGACAGCACCTGCTTTCTATTGACGTATAGCCTAATTGTATCATGCATCAACAAAAAAAATCAAGCACTTTTCACGTCTTTTTTCGAGAAAAATGTTTGATTCAGAACTATATTGGAAGTGAAGGATAATTTTTCGGGAATTTAGGCTGTAAAGAAAAATGGACTCGCTTTGCTGCAGCAAAGCCACGGCGGTTGCAACAGTCCACCGGACTGTTGCTAAGAGCCGCCTTTCGAGTCCAACAGGGGGAGACAGTTTTTGAAGCCGCTGCGCTGTTCTGCAATAAAAAAGAGGACTGAGAAATCTCAGTCCTCTTGTGGTTAATACCCACTTTAGATATGGACTTTCAGCCAATAAAAAAAACCGCCATGCTAAAAAACTCAAATATTTCGATCGCAAGTTTCGACAGCGGGTTATTGCTCCTTCCTTTCACTTACCATAAATGAATACACCCTTCGATAAATCGAATCTGATATTCTACTAATTTGTTTTCCAATCCAACTATTCTTCTGAAAGAAAATCGCAATTGTCACAATAAGACTAATTGTGTTAACAAGAATCATCCCATCAAACTGCTTTGTCTGAATCATCTGAACTATGGTTTTATAACCATAAATAACACAAATAACGATGAACACCAAGCCTACAGTATTCCACCTGACCGCGGCTGGGAAATAGCATATTCATTTGGGTTCCTCCTTTTCA
>OLYI01000042.1_pt1 | contig 64610 bp, 58 predicted proteins | sample 1644251 | NCBI WGS metagenome assembly OLYI01 (sample SAMEA103958140, study PRJEB25191) | human gut metagenome | biome: human-associated habitat [ENVO:00009003]; feature: intestine environment [ENVO:2100002]; material: feces | place: Germany | collected 2013/2015 | reverse complement strand
ACCGGATGTACATCTCCAACGCCACCGGCTGCTCCTCCATCTGGGGCGGTCCTGCTGCTACCGCTCCTTACACTGTCAATGCGGAAGGCCACGGCCCCGCATGGGCAAACTCCCTGTTCGAAGACAACGCCGAGCATGGCCTGGGTATGTACACCGCTCAGTCCGTGATCCGTGAGTCCCTGGCCAACAAGGTCCGCTCCGTCATCGAGAACACCGCTGACGAGGCCCGCAAGGCCGCTTGCCAGGCTTGGCTGGATACCTACAACGATGGCAATGCAAACAAGGAAGCTACCAAGGCTCTGGTTGCCAACCTGGAAGCCAATGTTTGCTGCGACACCGTGAAGGACATCCTGTCCAAGAAGGAATACCTGTCCAAGAAGTCCGTGTGGATCTTCGGCGGCGACGGCTGGGCTTACGATATCGGCTTCGGCGGCGTTGACCATGTGCTGGCTTCCAACAAGGACGTCAATGTCTTCGTCTTCGATACCGAGGTTTACTCCAACACCGGCGGACAGGCCTCCAAGGCTTCCAACATCGGCCAGGTTGCGCAGTTCGCTGCCTCCGGTAAGGAAACCAAGAAGAAGTCCCTGGCTGAGATCGCAATGAGCTACGGCTATGTTTACGTTGCTCAGGTCGCCATGGGCGCCAACCAGGCTCAGACCCTGAAGGCCATCACCGAGGCTGAGGCCTACAACGGTCCTTCTCTGGTCATTGGCTATGCTCCCTGCGAGATGCACTCCATCAAGGGCGGCATGACCAACTGCCAGGCTGAGATGAAGAAGGCTGTCGAGTGCGGATACTGGAACCTGTTCCGCTTCGATCCCTCCAAGGAGACCGGCAAGTTCACTCTGGATTCCAAGGCTCCTAAGGATGGCTATCAGGAGTTCCTGATGAACGAGGCTCGTTACAGCCGTCTGACTCGTGAGTTCCCCGAGCGTGCTAAGGAGCTGTTCCCCAAGAACGAGGCTGCCGCTAAGGAGCGCTACGAGCACCTGCTGAAGCTGGTTGAGATGTACAAGGGCTAATCCCGAAGACAACTCTCCCTCGTAAATGAAATTGCCCGTCCCCGGTTTCCGGGGGCGGGTTTTTCAGAAAGGAAAAAGAATATGCTTGGAACTGTCATTGAAATCGATGGCGACTATGCCGTCGTCCGCTATGATGTCACCGGCACAGAGTCTCATGTGGCACTGGCCATTCTGGGCGATGCTGAAATCGGGGACAAGGTTCTATTTGAGAACTTTTCCTACGAGCTGATTCGCCAATAAGGACGTAAAGAGCCCCTCAGCCGGAAACGGCCGGGGGGCTTGTCTGCTATATGGGGGTTATTCCTCTACGGTGGGGTCGTAGTTAACGAGAATGTCGTGCTCCGTCAGTGCCGAAACACTGGGAATGGCATTTCCGTAGACATTGACCTGGACCAGATGGAAGCAGTCCGCCAGAGCGTCTACGTTGGTCAGCTTGTTGTAATCCATGTAGACGTAGGAGATATCCGCCATCTTTGCGATGCTGTCAATGGATTCCAGGGCGTTGTAGGAGCCGTCAATCACCTGCATAGCGCTGTCACCGGTGAACTCCGGCAGGGCGGAAACGCTGTTGTAGGAGAAGTCCAGCTTTTGCAGCTTGCTGAGACCGGCGATTGCGCTCAGGTCGGTAATCTGATTGTTGGAGACGGTCAGCGTCGTCAGGTTGGTGCAGCCGGATAAGCCGGAAATGTCGGACAGGCTGTTGTAGTCCAGCTGAAGCTCCTCCAGAATGGGCAGGGAGGATGCGGTGCTCACATCGGAAATCTGGTTGTTGGCGGTGTTGAGCTTCGTCAGGCGAATGCTGCCGGATAGCGGCGCAATGCTATTCAGGGCGTTGTAGGATACATCCAGAACCGAGAGGTTGGAAAGAGAACCGACTACCGTCAAATCCGTGACGGCGTTGTGCTGCAAATACAGCTCTGTCAGCTGACTCATGCCGGACAGGGGCTCCAGATTGCGGACAGTATTGTTGCCGACGTTCAGAATTTTCAGGGAAGTGGCCTTTTCCAGGCCGGACAGGCTGCTGAGACTGCAATTGGAAATGTTCAGCTCTGTCAGCTGGGGGAGCTCCGCAATGGTGGCCAGACTTTCCGCAGGAAAGCGGCAGCCGGAGAGATTCAGCTTTTTCAGATGGGTCAGGCCCTCGAAATCCTGGAGGTTGCTCATGTTTCTGCCGCTGACTGTCAGGCTTTCCAGATAGGTCAGGTAGCTCAGGTCCTCCAGAGTGGTTGCCTCCGTGGGAACCTCCAGCTCCGTGATCTGCCACAGGTCGTTGGTGTAGAGCACATGGTCCGCGTCGTAGCCGAGGGCGGTGCGGATGGCCTGCTCCATGGAGGTATCCATAAAGAAGGCGGGTTCAATCACGCCGCCAATGGTATAGCCGAGAATGGTTACAGGGCTTACAAGCCCGTTGGCCCCAACGCTGATGGCGTAAATCTGGGTTTCACCCAGGGGCAGTTCAATGGGTGCACTGTAGGGTGCATCGGCAATGGAGGGGTAATCTCCGTCTGTTGTATAATAGAGGGTGCCCTCCGAAGAGGAGAGGGCCACGCTAATATACTGGCTGTAGTAGCCGGAGGGGTAGTCCGCCTCCGGGGCCGTGGGCCGCATTGCTTCCAATTCCGCCTTGATGGAGGCGTCCGGAATATTTTCCAGCATGGAGACGGCGTCCAGCAGCTTGTCCTGCTCTACGTAGGTTTTGCACAGTGCCGTATAGAGCTCCTTGGTTGCACCGTCCCGGATGGCCTTGGAGAGTGTTACCTCGGCCTTCGTGTAGTTGCCGGAGGCCTTGTACTGATTGGCAAGCTCAATGGCCACGTTTTCATCCTGCCCGGAGAAGCTGTAGGCCATGTTGTAGAACCAGGAGGACAGGCTGGTGTTGCCTTTCAGGTCGTTGTTTCGCGCCTGCTGCAGCAGGATATCCCGGGTGAAAGCCCGGTCGTATACAAACAGATACCAGCCGATGCTGGCAATCACCAGAATTACCAGCAGCAGCGGCACCAGAAAGTGGATCAACTTTTTCATAATAAAAGCTCCAATCTTCGGGATTCTTACAGGCGATTATATAATATTTTTGAAAATCTGTCAAGTATGCTGCTTTTTCCCGGAAAGAATCGCCTTTTTATTGCCTTTTTGCCTGCTTCATGCTCAGGCTGATGCGGTGCCGCTTTTCGTCCACGCCGAGCACCACCACATCCACAATGTCGCCAACCTGAACCGCCTCGCTGGGGTGCTTCAGCCGCCGATTGCAGACTTCGGAAATATGCACCAGGCCGTCCTGATGGACACCGATGTCCACAAACACGCCGAAGTCGATGACGTTGCGCACCGTACCCGTGAGAACCATGCCGGGCTTCAGGTCCTTCATTTCCAGAACGTCCTTGCGCAGGATGGGCTTCGGCAGCTCGTCCCGGGGGTCTCTGCCGGGCTTTGCCAGCTCTTTTGCAATGTCAACCAGAGTGGGCTCACCGACACCACAGCTTTCGGCGGCTTTTTGGATGCCGTAGTCCTCCAAAAGCTTGGGCAGCTTGGTCCGATCCTCACAGGGGATCAGTTTCAGCAGAGCCTTTGCGGCGGCGTAGGATTCCGGATGAACACCGGTGTTGTCCAGAACCTCCTTGCTTTCCGGAATGCGCAGGAAGCCCGCGCACTGTTCGAAGGCCTTCGGCCCCAGCTTGGGCACCTTTTTCAGCTGGCTTCTGGCGGTAAAGGGGCCGTTCTCCTCCCGATAGGCAACGATATTCTTGGCGGTGGCAGCGGTCAGGCCGGACACCTGCTGCAAAAGGCTTCTCGATGCGGTATTGGCGTCCACGCCCACGACATTGACGCAGTCTTCCACCACGGCACCCAGGGCCTCGTCCAGTTCCTTCTGGGGGCAGTCGTGCTGATACTGCCCCACGCCGATGGCCTTAGGGTCAATTTTGACCAGCTCAGCCAGGGGGTCTTGGAGCCGCCGTGCAATGGAAACTGCGGAGCGCAGATTGACATCGTATTCCGGGAATTCCTCGGCGGCCAGAGGAGAGGCAGAATAGACGGAGGCACCGGCTTCGTTGACGATCATATAGCTGGCATCCTGGAAAGAGTGCAGCAGCTCCACGGCCATGGCCTCCGTCTCCCGGGAGGCGGTGCCGTTGCCGATGGCAATGTGCTTCACGCCATGCTTGCGCATGAGCTGAGACAGGGTGGCTATGGCCTCCTGCTTTTTCTTCTCCGAGAAGGTGGGATACACCACGGCTGTGTCCAGCACCTTGCCCGTAGCGTCCACCACCGCAACCTTGCAGCCGTTCCGGTATCCGGGGTCAAGCCCCATGGTTACGAAGCCTTTGACAGGGGGCTGCATCAGCAGGGGCTTCAGGTTCAGGGCAAAGTTGGCAATGGCTCCTTTGCTTGCCCGGTCGGTCAGCTCGTTGCGGACCTCCCGCTGGATGGAGGGGGAGATCAGGCGGTCGTAGGCGTCCTCTGCGGCAGTCTTGACAAGCGTAGAAACCTGCATGGTGGGCTTTAGTGCGGCGCGGCACACCAGGGCCGGGCCTTCATTGCCGGGCAGGGTGATGCTCACCTTTAGAATGCCCTCTTTTTCACCCCGGTTGATGGCCAGAATCTGGTGGTCCATGAGTCTGGTGATGCTCTGGTTGAAGTCGTAATAGAGCTTATACACCGTGTCGGTGTCCGGGTCGTCGGCCTTGCTCACCAGACTGCCCCGGCGCATGACCAGAGCGCGCAGATTCTTGCGGATCTCGGCGTCATCGGAGAGGTTTTCCGCAATGATGTCGCTGGCACCTGCAATGGCCTCTTCCACTGTTGCAACGCCTTTTTCTTCATCCAGAAAGCCCTGAGCCAACTTTTCAATATCCTGCCCATCCTGGGCAAAGATGGCCTGTGCCAGAGGGTCTAATCCCTTTTCCCGGGCAATGGAGCCACGGGTGCGCCGCTTCTGCTTGTAGGGCCGGTACAGGTCCTCCACCTCGGTCATGGTAGAGGCGTTGTCAATGGCGGCGGACAGTTCCTCCGTCAGCTTGCCCTGGTTTTCAATGGATTTCTTTACCTCGTCCCGCCGCTGCTGCAAATTGCGCAGATAGGTCAGGCGGGTTTCTAGATTCCGCAGGGTGGTGTCATCCATAGCCCCGTGCATTTCCTTGCGGTAACGGGCGATAAACGGAATGGTATTGCCCTCGTCAATGAGGTTTACCACATTTTCAATATACTGCTGCTTTTGCCCCAATTCCTGGGCAAGAATCTCTACAATGGACTGCATTGGTATTCTCCTTTTCGCAAAATCAAGCCCATTCTACCACAAACTTTCAAAATTGCAAAGAAGAAATGCGGAAGCCTTGCAAATTTCCGAAAAGAATGGTAGAATGATTGCAATTGAGCAAATATAAAGGATTGAAAAATTATGGAAGAAAGCAATATTACTTTTGCAAGCCTGGGCCTGTCTGATGCCATGCTGAAAGCGCTGGAGAAGAAGGGCTATGGCTATCCCACAACCATCCAGGCGGAAGCAATTCCCTATTTTCTGCAATGGCGGGATGTAATCGCCAAGGCCCCTACGGGCACGGGAAAGACCTTCACCTTTGGCATTCCCATGATCGAGCACATCGATGCGGAAAGTGAAGAGGTCCAGGGCCTGATTCTGGCCCCCACCCGGGAGCTGGCCATCCAGATCGGCGATGAGCTGAGAGGCCTTTTGACCTATTTCCACAATATCCGCGTGGCGGTGCTCTATGGCGGCGCGGGCATCGGCGGGCAGATCAAAGCCCTGGAAAAGAAGCCCCAGATCGTTGTGGCAACCCCTGGCCGACTGATGGACCACTACAACCGGAAGACCATTCGCCTGGATAAGATTCAGACCGTGGTCCTGGACGAGGCGGACCGGATGCTGGATATGGGCTTTTTCAAGGATGTGACCCGGATAATCGAGAAGGTCAAGAATCGGAAAAACCTGGGCCTGTTTTCCGCAACCATCTCCCAGGAGGTTATGACGGTTTCTTGGATGTACCAGCGGGACGAGGTGGAGATCACCGTGGAGCCCAAGCAGGAGGACCGGCCGGATATCGACCAGTACAGCCTGACCTGCACACCCCTGGAAAAGGCGGAAACCACCCTGCGCCTTATCAAGAGCCAGGGCTACGAACGGGTGATGGTCTTCTGCAATACCAAGCATATGTGCCAGCGGCTGTGCGACGACTTCCAGCGGGCCGGGCTGGACTGCGAATGCCTCCATGGCGATATCCGCCAGCAGCAGCGGGAGAAGACCATGCAGCGCTACCGCAGCGGCAAGCTGCCTGTGCTGATTGCCACGGACGTGGCTTCCCGTGGCATTGACGTAGACGATGTGGACTGCGTCATCAACTTTGACGTTCCCGAGGAGAACGAATACTATGTCCACCGCATCGGTCGTACGGGCCGTGCCAAGCGCAAAGGCATTGCCTGGAGCATCATCGGCAATTTCCCGGAGAAGGCCAAGCTGGACGAGATTGCCAAGTTCTCCAACTATACCATCCAGCCCATGGCCCTTTCTGAGGATGGCGTTTTGACGAAGGAAGAGGTCAAGGCTCCTCCTGCACCCAAGCGGAGATTCCGCTGATGGAAAATTACGGCTTTCTGCTGCTGTGCAGCCATCTGGGCAATCCGGACCGAAAGCCTCTGACGACGGCGCAGCTGCGGCTGCTTGCCCGACGGGTTATGGACTGCGGCCCCTTTTCAGAGGGTGAGCTGACGGAGAAGACGCTGCTGGAGCTGGGCTTTTCTTCGGAGGCTGCCCAGCATATCCTGGCGCTTTTGGAGGATCAGGCTCTGCTGGAGCGGTACTTGCAGAAAGCGAAGGCACGCAGGTGTACGCCCATTCAGCGCCGGGATTTGCGCTATCCCGCCGCCGTGCGGAAGAAGCTGGGGCTGGATAGTCCCGGCTGCCTCTGGGCAAAGGGAGCGCTGGAGCTGCTGGACCGGCCAAAGGTGGCTGCCGTGGGCTGCCGTGTATTGCGGCCGGAAAATCGGGACTTTGCCTATGAGGCAGGCTGCCAGGCCGCCAGGCAGGGCTTCGTGCTGGTGTCCGGCAATGCGGTGGGAGCCGATCAGGCCGCCCAGTCCGGCTGCCTGGATGCCGGCGGCCAGGTCATCAGCGTTGTGGCGGATGCTTTGCACAGCCATCTGGAGCGGCCCAATGTTCTCTATCTCAGCGAAGAGGACTATGATATGCCCTTTTCCCCCCTGCGGGCGCTGCGGCGCAACCGGGTAATCCATGCTCTTGGCCAGGTGGTGCTGGTGGCCCAGAGCAGGGCAGGGCAGGGCGGAACCTGGAATGGCACTGCCAGGAATCTCCAGAACCGATGGACGCCCGTCCGGGTTCTGGACGACGGCAGCGAGGGCGCTCAGGCCCTGGTGCAGCTGGGGGCGCAGCCCATTCAGGCGACACAATTGCAGAATCTGCGCCTGCTTTCCCGCAGGGAGCCGAATTTCCTGGAACCGTAGACACTGTTTGTCGGAAACGCCCAATTGTTCCGGAAAGTCGGAGAAAGAAGTGGCTGTTTCTTACAGATTTTTTGGAGTTATGCATCCCATATTTGACTTGAAATTTGCAATGTGGTAAAATAAGGCAGAAAAGCAAGGACGCTTATCCAGACAGAGCTATGCTCTGCCCGGGTAGGCGTCTCTTTTTTTGACCAAAGGAGGATTCTATGCAGGAGATTCATGAGGAGTGCGGCGTCTTCGGTGCCTGGTCGCCAAAGCCGCAGAACTTGGCGGATTTGGCCTACTATGGGCTGTATGCTTTGCAGCACCGGGGCCAGGAGAGCTGCGGCATCGTCGTCAATGAGGACGGCGTTTTCACCACCCACCGGGATCTGGGACAGGTGGGGGATGTGTTCACCCGTGATGTGATGGAGAAATTCCCTTGCGGGACCATGGCCGTGGGCCATGTGCGTTACGGAACCACCGGTGCCACCAACCGGGCAAACTGCCAGCCCATTGTGGTGAACCATATGAAGGGCAAGCTGGCTCTGGCCCACAACGGCAATCTGAGCAATGCCTTCGAGCTGCGCAGCGCTCTGGAAATGGGCGGCGCGATTTTTCACGGAACCAGCGATACGGAGATCATCGCCTATATCATCACCCAGCAGCGGCTAAAAACGCCATCCATTGAGGCGGCTGTCAGCTGCGCCATGTATCAGATGGAGGGGGCTTACTCCCTGGTTATGATGTCCTCGGCCAAGCTGATCGCAGCCCGTGACCCCAGGGGTTTTCGCCCGCTGTGCTACGGAAAAACCGCTGACGGGACCTACATTGTAACCTCGGAAAGCTGCGCACTGAGCGCGGTCGGTGCCAAGCCGGAGCGGGATATCCTGCCCGGTGAGATCATTACCATCGATGAAACCGGCGTGCATTCCGATACTTCCCATTGCGGCCGATGCCGCCAGACCGCCTGCATTTTTGAGTATATCTATTTTGCCCGCCCGGATTCGGTGATAGATGGCATCAGCGTCCATGGGGCGCGGAAGAATGCGGGGCGGCTGCTGGCAAGGCGGCACCCGGTGGGTGCGGATATTGTGGTGGGCGTTCCGGATTCCGGACTGGATGCGGCTCTGGGCTATTCCGAGGAATCCGGCATTCCCTTTGCCTTGGGCTTTCTCAAGAACAAGTACATCGGCCGGACCTTCATTTCTCCGGGTCAGGGGCAGCGCCTGGACCAGGTGAAGATCAAGCTGAGCCCCATCTGTGAGGAGGTCCGGGGCAAGCGCATTGTGCTGATCGACGATTCCATCGTTCGCGGAACCACCAGCGGAAAGATCGTAGGATTGCTGCGGGAAGCCGGGGCAAGCGAAATCCACATGCGAATTTCTTCTCCCCCTTTCCGCAATCCCTGCTACTATGGCACGGATATTGATTCCAGGGAGCACCTGATCGCCTGCCAACATACCGTTCCCGAAATTGCCCGGATCATCGGGGCGGATTCCCTGGGATATCTGGAGCTGGAGGATTTGGCCCAGATGATTGGCTCCCATAACTTCTGCCATGCCTGCTTCAGTGGAGAGTATCCCACCGAGATTCCAACCCACACGGAAAAGGACCGCTTTGAAGGCCCTCTTTCCAAGAAAAAGCCGTAAAAAGTGTCCTGCCGGGATGAAGTGACCCCGGCAGGACATTTTTTGCAGCTAAAGCATATTTGTATACCCCATCAGATATTGGTCCACCGCTCTGGCGCAGGCGCGGCCCTCGGCAATGCCCCAGACCACCAGGCTCTGGCCTCTGCGGCAGTCACCGGCGGCAAAAATGCCTTCCGTGGGGGTCATGTAGTTCTCAGTGACCAGATTGCCCCGGTTGTCCCGAGGAAGACCAAAGGCCTCTGCCACATAGCTCTGGCAGCCCACAAAGCCCGCGGCAATCAGCAGCAGCTCACAGGGGATAACCTCCTCGCTGCCCGGTATGGGCTGCATGGTCATTCTCCCACCTTCGGTTTTCGGCTCCAGGCGGACGATTTGCAGCGCCTTCACAGCACCGGTTTCATCGGTCTGGATTTCCTTGACGGTGGTCTGATACAGCCGGGGATCGCGGCCGAATTTTGCGATGGCCTCCTGCTGCCCGTAGTCTGTTTTCAGAACCCTTGGCCACTGGGGCCAGGGATTGGAGGGCAGCCGGGAAACCGGGGGCTTGTCCATCATTTCCAGCTGGGTGACGGAAGCACAGCCCTGGCGGATGGAGGTGCCAACGCAGTCGTTTCCTGTATCTCCGCCGCCGACGATGACCACATTTTTCCCCTTGGCGGAGATGGCAAAATCCTCCGTTTCCCCGATGACCTTTTTGGTGGCCGCGGTGAGGAAATCCACGGCATAGTGGATGCCTGCCGCGTCATTTCCGGGTACATCCAGGCTGCGGGGTGTTTTGGAGCCGCAGCACAGCACCACCGCGTCGAATTCCGCCTGTAATTTCTCCGGAGAAAGATCCTTTCCCACATTGGTATTGACCCGGAATTCGACTCCCTCTGCCTCCATCAGCGCAATTCTCCGGGCCACAACGCCCTTGTCCAGCTTCATATTGGGAATGCCGTACATCAGCAGTCCGCCCAGGCGGTCCTCCCGTTCAAAAACCGTAACGCTGTGGCCCCTGTGGTTCAGCTGATCCGCAACCGCCAGACCGGAGGGGCCGGAGCCTACCACAGCCACCCGCTTGCCGCTGCGGACGGCGGGAACTCTGGGCGCAACCCAGCCCTGCCGGAAGCCCATCTCGATGACGGCCAGCTCGTTATTGTTGACGGTGACGCTTTCTCCCAGCATCCCGCAGGTGCAGGCGGCCTCGCAGAGGGCGGGGCAGACCCGGCCCGTGAATTCGGGGAAATTGTTGGTCTTTGTCAGACGGGAAAGGGCCTCCTGCCAGTTGCCGTTGTAGATTTCATCATTCCATTCCGGAATCAGATTGTGCAGTGGACAGCCGCTGAACATGCCGCCGAAGTTTGCGCCGGACTGGCAGAAGGGCACGCCGCAGTCCATGCACCGGGCGGCCTGCTGCTGCCGCTCCTTCAGATTCAGCGGCGGATGAAATTCCTCGAAGGACTTGATTCGCTCCAGCGGCTCCATCGCTCCGTTCATCTTTCTGGAAAATTCCAAAAATCCTGTCGGTTTTCCCATTGTTATGCCTCCTTGCTGACGCGGTAAAAAGCTTCCATGGTTGCCTGCTCATGATCCATGCCCTTTTCCTCCATCTGTCCGATGGTGGAGATCATCTTCTGGTAGTCCATGGGGATGATTTTCTTGAATTTCGGAAGGTACTCCGGGAAGTGCTCCAGAATTTCCTTGCCAAAGGCAGAGCCGGTCTCTCTGACGTGGGCTTCAATGATCTGCCGCAGCTCAGCGGCGTCGTGCCGCTCGGTGACGGCGCTGATGGTCACCATCTGCTTATTGAGCCGCAGGTACAATTCGTGATCGCCGTCCAGCACATAGGCAATGCCGCCGCTCATGCCGGCTGCAAAGTTTTTTCCGGTTCTTCCCAGGATAACGGCCCGGCCGCCGGTCATATACTCGCAGCCGTGGTCGCCGCAGCCCTCTGCCACAGCGATGGCCCCGGAATTGCGGACACAGAACCGTTCCCCGGCAATACCGGAAATAAAGGCTTTTCCGGAGGTAGCGCCATACAGCGCCACATTGCCGATGATGATATTGTCCTTTGCGGCAAATCCGGCGTTTTTCGGAGGCTTCACCACAAGCTTGCCGCCGGAGAGCCCCTTGCCGAAGTAGTCGTTGGCATCGCCCTCCAGGCGAATGGTCAGCCCCTTCGGAATAAAAGCGCCGAAGGACTGCCCGCCGCCGCCCAGGCAGTTGACCGCGTAGGTGTCCTCTTCCAGACTGTTGCCAAAGCGGCGGGTGATCTCACTGCCCAGAATGGTGCCCAAAGTGCGGTCAACGCTGGAAACACGGATGTGCTCTGTGTGGGGCTTTTTCTTTCGGAAGCTCTGCTCAAAGGCCGGCAGCAGCGTTTTCACGTCCAGGGTATTTTCCAGGTGGAAGTTATACAGGTCCTTGGGGTCAAAGTGCACAGGGGGCAATGGGGAAAGGAGGCTGCCAAGATCAATGGTGTCCGCCCGGTGGGTGATCCGGTTCTGCCGGGGGGCAATCAGGTCCGTCCGGCCCACCAGCTCGTCCACCGTCCGCACCCCCAGCTTTGCCATGATTTCCCGCAGCTGCTCCGCAATGAACAGCATGAAGTTCATAACGTACTCCGGCTTCCCGGCAAATCGGCACCGCAGCTCCGGATTTTGGGTAGCAATGCCCATGGGGCAGGTATCCATGTTGCAGACCCGCATCATGACGCAGCCCATGGATACCAGCGGGGCCGTGGCAAAGCCGAATTCCTCGGCACCCAGAATGCAGGCAATGGCCACATCCCGGCCACTCATGAGCTTCCCGTCGGTCTCCAGCCGCACCCGGGACCGCAGCCCGTTGCGAATCAATGTTTGGTGGGCTTCTGCAAGGCCCAGCTCCCAGGGGAGACCGGCGTTGTGGATGGAGCTTTTCGGCGCAGCGCCGGAGCCGCCGTCATAGCCGGAAATCAGCACGCACCCGGCGCCTGCCTTGGCAACGCCGGCCGCAACGGTGCCCACGCCTGCCTCGGAGACCAGCTTCACGGAAATGCGGGCGTCCCGGTTTGCGTTTTTCAGATCGAAAATGAGCTGGGCCAAATCCTCAATGGAGTAAATGTCGTGGTGGGGCGGGGGAGAAATCAGTGCTACGCCGGGAGTGGAGCAGCGGGTTTTCGCAATCCAGGGGTAGACCTTTTTCCCGGGCAGATGGCCGCCCTCGCCTGGCTTTGCGCCCTGGGCCATTTTGATCTGAATCTCTTTGGCGCTGTTTAAGTAGGCACTGGTGACGCCAAACCGGGCGGAAGCAACCTGCTTGATGGCGCTGTTGCGGACGGTTCCGTACCGGGCGGGGTCTTCACCGCCCTCGCCGGAATTGGATTTGCCCCCCAGGGTATTCATGGCAATGGCCATGGTGGTGTGGGCTTCCTCGGAAATGGAGCCGTAGGACATGGCGCCGGTTTTAAACCGCTTGACGATCTCACTGGCGGGCTCCACTTCATCCAGGGGAATGCCGCCGTTTTCTGGAAAGCGGAATTCCAGCAGGCCCCGCAGGGTGTGGGGTCTGCGTTCGTCATCCACCAGGTTTGTATATTCCCGGAACTTCTCATAGGAGCCGGTCTGTACCGCCTCCCGCAGGGCCACAATGGTCTGGGGATTGTACATATGGTCCTCGGCACCGCTGCCGGAACGCAGCTTGTGGGTTCCCGTGGAATCCAGCGTGGTGTCTACCCCCAGGTCCAGCAGGTCAAAAGCATGGTTATGCCGCCACTGTACGCCCTCGCCGATTTCCTCCAGCCCAATGCCCTCCACCGGGCTTACCGTGCCGGTGAAATAGGCGTTGATTACGTTCTTGCAAATACCGATGGCCTCGAAGATTTGAGCCGACTGGTAGGATTGCAGGGTGGAAATGCCCATTTTCGATGCAATTTTGACGATCCCATGGAGGATGGCGTCATTGTAGTCGTGAATGGCCTGGTGGGTATCCTTGTCCAGCCGGTTCTTTTCTACCAGCTCCGCCACGCATTCCTGGGCGAGATAGGGGTTGATGGCCCGTGCACCGTAGCCAAGAAGGGTTGCAAAATGGTGAACATCTCTGGGCTCTGCGGATTCCAGGATGATGGAAACCGCCGTCCGCTTCTTCGTCCGAACCAGGTATTGTTCCATGGCGGATACGGCAAGCAGAGAGGGGATTGCCATATGGTATTCGTCCACGCCTCTGTCGGAAAGGATGATCACATTGGCCCCATCCCGATAGGCCCGGTCACACTCGATGAACAGCCGGTCTACGGCGTTTTTCAAAGAGGAATTTTTATAGTACAGAAGACTGACCGTTTCCACCTTGAAACCGGGGCGCTTCATGTTCCGAATCTGCATCAGCTCCAGAGAGGTGAGGATGGGATTCTTGATTTCCAGCACCCGGCAGTTTTCCGCCCGTTCGTCCAGCAGGTTGCCATCGGAGCCGACATATACGGTGGTATCCGTGACAATTTCCTCCCGCATGGCGTCAATGGGTGGATTGGTCACCTGGGCAAAGAGCTGCTTGAAGTAGTTGAAAAGGGGCTGATGCTTTTCGGACAGCACTGCCAATGGAATATCCGTGCCCATGGAGGTAATCTTCTCCGAGCCGGATTTTGCCATGGTCAGCATGGCATCGTTGATGTCCTCATAGGTGTAGCCGAAAGCCTTGTAGAGCTTTTCCCGCTGCTCCGCCGGGTACATGGGGACCTTGCGGTTGGGCACCGGCAGCTGCTCCAGGGTGACAAGGTGCTGGTCCAGCCATTCGCCGTAGGGCTGCCGCTGGGTAAAGGAGGCCTTGCATTCCTCGTCCGAAATGACCTTTTTCCGGATGGTATCCACCAGCAGCATCCTGCCCGGCTGCAGACGGGACTTGCAGACAATATTCTCCTCCGGAATATCCAGCACGCCCACTTCCGAGGAGACAATCAGCCGCCGGTCTTTGGTGATATAGTACCGGGCAGGGCGCAGGCCGTTCCTGTCCAGCACGGCGCCCATGATGTCCCCATCGGAGAAGAAAATGGCCGCGGGGCCGTCCCAGGGCTCCATCATGGTGGAGTAGTAGTGGTAAAAGTCCCGTTTCTTCCGGGACATGCCGGCATCGTTGCGCCAGGGCTCCGGAATGGTGATCATTACGGCCAGGGGCAGGGGAATGCCGTTCATCATGAGAAATTCCAGGGTGTTGTCCAGCATGGCCGAATCGGAGCCGTTCCGGGAGATGACGGGCAGCACCTTGTCCATGTCCTCTGCCATGCAGGGGGACAGCATGGTTTCCTCCCGGGCCAGCATCCGGTCCGCGTTGCCCCGGATGGTGTTGATCTCGCCGTTGTGCAGAATCAGCCGATTGGGGTGTGCCCGCTCCCAGCTGGGGGTCGTGTTGGTGGAGAACCGGGAATGGACCATGGCAATGGCGCTCTCGTAGCGCTCCTGCTGAAGGTCCGGGTAAAATTTCCGCAGCTGATGGACCAGAAACATTCCCTTGTAAACAATGGTCCGGGAGGAGAAGGAGCAGACATAGGTGGTGTCGCAGCTCTGCTCAAAGACCCGCCGGATGACATAGAGCTTCCGATCAAAGTCCAGCCCCCTGGAAACCTCCGCCGGGCGCTCCACGAAGCACTGGAAAATGGCAGGCATGGATTCCCTGGCTTTTGCGCCGAGCACCTCTGCATCAACGGGGACCTGCCGCCATCCTATGAAGGGGACGCCCTCCTTGCGGCAGACAACCTCCAGCAGCTTCTGAGCTTCCCGCCGCTTTAGCCCATCCTGGGGCAGGAAGAACATGCCCACGCCGTAGTCGCCCTTTTCCTTTAGGGGGAACCCCAGGGAAGAAAAGAAGCTGTGGCAGATCTGCAGCAGTACGCCTACGCCGTCGCCCACTTCACCGGTGGCGTCCTTTCCGGCCCGGTGCTCCAGCCGCTCCACAATGGTCAGCGCATCGGAAACGATCTGGTGACTGGGAATGCCGTCAATGCTCACAACAGCGCCGATGCCGCAGGCATCGTGCTCGAATTTTTCGGAATATAAGGTTTGATTCATAGTCATTACCCTTTCCGGCCAGTGCACTTCCCCACATCAGGGGAGGCAGGGTCTCTGCTGCGGAACGAAGCAAAAGGCGACAGGGCAGAGTTCGTGGGCGGTTCCCACAAACGACGTCCTTGTCGCATTTTCATTCATATTCAGCAGCCAATGGCCTATATAGGCCCATATTACTCCTGCATTTTTGCAAAGTCAATTCTTTTCTCTTGCAAAAGCACGGATTTTGTAGACCTCAACACTTTTCTTTTTCGGAAGGCAGAGAAGTTTATGATACATAGACAAATGTATTTCAAATTGACTTTGCAGCTGCGTCACGGGCAGAGCGCAATCGAGGATACTCCAATAGAACAGCTCGTGCCTGCTGGCGGCGGTCGATGTAGACACGGCCTACTGAAAGCCTTAAAATGACAGTGTTACCGTAGAAGGCAATCGCCCCGAAGAATTCCGACGGAAAGGGGTCTTGCTTTTGCAATTGTAAAAAATTTGGGAAGATATGGATTTTTTCAATCAAATGTGCTATACTCATAAAGTATGTATATTACCCGGTTGGATTTTCCGCTGGGCGGAATAAAAATGGAAGGTGTTATTTATGACAAAGGTTGATATTTACTCCGGCTTCCTGGGCGCTGGCAAGACTACGCTGATCAAGAAGATGATTGCCGAGGGCTACAAGGGCCAGAAGCTGGTGCTGATTGAGAATGAGTTCGGCGAGATCGGCATTGACGGCGGCTTCCTGCAGGATGCCGGCATCAATATTACGGAGATGAACTCCGGCTGCATCTGCTGCTCTCTGGTGGGTGACTTCGGCAAGGCACTGACCAAGGTGATCAACGAGTACCACCCCGATCGGATCATCATTGAGCCCTCCGGCGTGGGCAAGCTGTCCGATGTGATCGGCGCTGTGAACAAGGTCACCGGCCCTGATGTGACCCTGGGCTATACCGTGGCTGTTGTGGATGCGGGCAAGGTCAAGGTCTATACCAAGAACTTCGGAGAATTCTACAATAACCAGGTGGAGACTGCCTCCACCATCATCCTGTCCCGTACCGATTCCGTTCCCCAGGCCAAGCTGGATTCTGCCGTAGAGATTCTGCGGGAGCACAACTCCGTTGCTACCGTCATCACCACCCCCTGGAGCGAGCTCACCGGAGAACAGCTGATCTCTGCCATGGAGGGCAAGGCCTCCCTGGCTGCCGAGCTGGCCAAGATGGAATCCGAGCGGCTGGAAGCCGAGGAAGAAGAGGAAGAGCACCATCATCATCACCATGATGACGACGATGACGACGATGAGGATGCCCACGAGCACCACCACCATCATCATCACGACGATGAGGATGATGAGCATGAGCATCATCATGACCATGACGGCCACTGCTGCTGCCACGATCACGAGGAGCACGAGCACCACCATCACCATGATGAGGACGAGCATGACGAGAACTGCACCTGCGGCTGCCATGAGCACCACCATCATCACCATCATGCCGATGAGGTCTTCACCTCCTGGGGCACCGAAACTGCCCGGAAGTTCGAGAAGCAGACCGTTGAGAATGCTTTGAAGGCGCTGGATTCCGGGGACTACGGCGCAATTCTTCGGGCCAAGGGCATTCTGCCTGCCGTGGACGGCACCTGGATTCACTTCGACTATGTGCCTGAGGAGCACAATGTCCGTACCGGCAGCGCCGATGTCACCGGCAAGCTCTGCGTCATCGGCTCCAAGCTGGATGAAAAGGGCATTGCCGAGCTGTTTGGGGTGTAAGCCATGGTCATGCAGCAGATTCCTGTATATGCCTTTACGGGCTTTCTGGATTCCGGCAAGACCAAGTTCATCCAGGAAACCCTGGAAGACCCCCGGTTCAATGCCGGCGAGCGGACGCTGGTGCTGATCTTTGAGGAGGGAGAAGAGAAATACGACCTCTCCACCTATCCCAAGAAGAATGTCTACCTGGAGGTTCTGGACCAGCAGGCGGTGACCACGGAAGAGCTGAAAGCCCTCCAGAAGAAGTACAAGGCTGAGCGCGTGGTTGCTGAGCTGAACGGTATGCAGCAGGTAGGGGATCTCTATATGCGCTTCCCGGATTCCTGGGCCATTGCCCAGGAGGTCATGTTTGCGGATGCCACCACATTTATGACCTATAACGCCAATATGCGCAATCTGGTTATGGACAAGCTGATGGGCGCCCAGATGGTGGTCTTCAACCGGATGGCCCCGGGCCAGGACGTGATGCCCTTCCATAAGCTGGCCAGAGCTGCCAATCGCCGCATCGACATTCTCTATGACTATACCGACGGCACAACCAAGTTCGATGAGATCGAAGACCCACTGCCCTTTGACATCAATGCCCCCGTCATTGAGATCAAGGATGAGGACTATGCCCTGTGGTATCGGGATGTATCCGAGGAGCCCCAGAAATACGACGGAAAGACCGTCCATTTCAAGGGCCAGGTGGCCATGCTCCGCAGAGACAAAAACGGAATGTTCGCCCCCGGTCGGTTCGTCATGACCTGCTGTGTGGAGGATATCCAGTTCTGCGGCATTCCCTGCCGCTATGCCGGGGCAGGAAGCCTGGAATCCCGTTCCTGGGTCTGGGTCACCGCCAAGATCGGCGCAGAGAAGCACCCCCTGTACAAGGGCGATGTGGGACCTGTACTGACTGCCATTTCCGTGGAAACCGGCGCGGAGCCCGCCGATCCGGATGTCGCAACATTTTAAGATTTCCCTGGGGCGGCATCCTTGCCGCCCCTTTGTACTGTTTTTAGAAAGGAGGGGGTGCTTGTGTACCAACCTTTGGCCGACCTCCTGCGGCCCGAAACCCTGGACGATGTGGTGGGGCAGGAGCATATTCTGGGAAAGGGCGCGGTACTTCGCCGCCTGATTGAATCCGGGAAAATCCCCAATATGGTTTTCTACGGTCCCAGCGGCACCGGGAAGACCACCGTTGCCAATATCATCGCCAAGCAGACCAACCGGACGCTCTTCAAGCTCAACGCCACCACTGCTTCTACGGCAGACATCCGGGAGATTACCTCCCAGCTGGATACCTTCATGGCTCCCAATGGCGTGCTGCTGTATCTGGATGAGATTCAGTCCTTTAATAAAAAGCAGCAGCAGTCCCTTCTGGAATACATCGAAAACGGAAAAATTACCCTCATTGCTTCCACCACGGAAAATCCCTATTTTTATGTGTTCAACGCCATTTTGAGCCGGTCTACAGTGTTCGAGTTCAAGCAGATCACCAAGGAGGCGGCGCTGAAAGCGGTGGAGCGGGCGGTCGCCTTTATGGAAAAGCGCACCGGTCTGAAAGCCGTGCCGGAAAATGGGGTTCTTGACTATATTGCAGGGGCCAGCGGCGGCGATCTGCGCAAATCCATGAACGCCATTGAGGTCCTGTTCTCCGCAGCCGTGCCCCAGGGGGATACGCTGCCGCTGACTATGACGGATGCCATAGCCGTGACCCAGAAAAGTGCCATGCGGGCAGACCGGGATGGGGACAACCACTATGACCTTCTTTCTGCGCTGCAAAAATCCATTCGCGGCTCTGATCCGGATGCGGCCTGCCACTACCTTGCCCGGCTTCTGGAGGCAGGGCAGATGCAGTCCGCCTGCCGCCGACTGATGGTCATTGCGGCGGAGGATGTGGGCCTGGCCTATCCCATGATCATCCCCATTGTCAAATCCTGCGTGGATATGGCCCTTATGCTTGGAATGCCGGAGGCCAGAATCCCTCTGGGAGATGCCGCAGTCCTCATGGCAACCTCTCCGAAGTCCAATTCCGGCCACATCGCCCTGGATGCTGCCATTGCCGACGTTCAGAAGGGAAAGGCAGGCCCGTTCCCCAGACATCTGCAAAACGTCCATGCCGACACCTTCACCCAGGAGCGCAGCCAGGGATATCTCTACCCCCATGATTTTCCCAACCACTGGGTTGCCCAGCAGTATCTGCCGGACGAGCTGGTGGGGACGCATTATTACGAGTACGGCCCGAATAAGCTGGAGCAGGCGGCCAAGCAGTATTGGGACGCCATCAAAAAGGAGGTCTGACCATGGACATACGGGTTGGGGACATCCTCACCATGAAGAAAGCCCACCCCTGCGGGGAGAAGCGCTGGGAGGTTCTGCGCACAGGTGCGGATTTTCGCCTGAAATGCCTGGGCTGCGGCCACGAGCTGATGACGCCCCGGTTCAAGGCGGAAAAAAACATCCGCTCTGTGGAGCGAAAAGAAGCGGAATAAGCCATTGCCATTGCCGGAGCTCTTACAGGGCCGGCGGCAATGGCTTTTTTGCGCGTTCTTCTCCGGCCCCCTTCGCCTGCGGGAGAATATTCGCGGGGGCATTGTGAAGGTGCATCGGTTCAAATCCCGAAAGCTGGAAATCGGAGACAGAACTTGCGCCCATAGCCCCGCCGGGCTGCGACGGCATTCTTGTGCGGGAGAGCCTATACTCAGTTCGAAAGGGGGCGGCGTATGTACTGGGACTTGACTGTTTTTCTGAACTTTTTGGTGGATTATCTCCTGCTTTTTGCCGCAGCCCGCCTATCCGGAATCTATGCGGCACATTGGCGGCTGCTGGCGGCGGCGACTTTGGGCGGCGTCTATGCAGGGGGCTGCCTGCTTCCGGGCTTTGAATTCCTGGGGGCGCTGCCCTGGCGCATTGTCTTCCTGGCGCTGATGGCGATGTTTGCCTATGGGCTGCGCCGGAGCACCTGGCAGCAGGCGGGGCTGTTTCTTCTGCTGAGTTTTTCCCTGGGCGGCATGGCGCAGCTGGCCGCCGGAGAGAACCCGGGAAAGCTGCTGCTGTGCGCTGGCCTTTTGTGGCTTGCCTGCACGCTTCTGCTGCGGGGCAGAGCGGGACCGGGGCAGTATATCCCCCTTGAAATCTCCGGAAACGGGACAACGGTCCGTCTGACGGCCTTGCGGGATACCGGCAATACGCTCTGTGATCCCGTAACCGGGGAGCCGGTGTTGGTGGTTGACCGGGATGCAGGCTGCGCCCTTACCGGGCTTACGGCCCAGCAGCTGAGCAGTCCCATAGAGACGATAACCAGTCAGACGGAGCCGGGACTGCGGCTGATTCCGTATCACGCTGTGGGGCAGGCCGAGGGCTTCCTGTTGGCGAGAAAAATCCCGGATGTAATCCTGGGCGGCAAACGCAGAGCTCGTGTGGTGGCGTTTGCGCCGAATCGAGTAGGAGGAGCGGCGTATCAGGCATTGATAGGAGGCAGCGTATGAATTTGTGGCAGCGGTTTCGTCAGTGGCTGCGAGGAGAGCAGAGCGTCTATTATATCGGCGGCAGCGATATTCTGCCCCCGCCGCTGAAGGGCGAGGCGGAGCGCCAGGCCATTGAAGGCCTGGGCAGGGGAGAGGAGGCGGCGCGGCAGACACTGGTGGAGCATAACCTTCGCCTTGTGGTTTATATCGCCAGACGTTTCGAGAACACCGGTACAAGCCTGGAAGACCTGATATCCATTGGCACCATCGGGCTCATGAAGGCCATTGGAACCTATCGCATGGAGAAGAACATCAAGCTGGCAACCTATGCCTCCCGATGCATTGAAAACGAGATTTTGATGCACATCCGGAAAATATCCAATCAGAAGGCAGAGATTTCACTGGATGAGCCCATCAACCAGGATGGGGACGGGAATGAATTGCTGCTTTCGGACATTTTGGGAACGGGTGAGGACGAGATTTTTGCGCCCCTGGAGGCTGCGGCAGACCTGACAGCCCTTCGGCAGGCCCTGGGAGAGCTGCCGGGCCGGGAACGGGAGCTTATTGGAATGCGCTACGGATTGGACGGGCAAAAAGAACTGACCCAGAAGGAGATCGCCCAAAAGCTTGGAATATCCCAGTCCTACATTTCCAGACTGGAAAAAAAGATCCTGGGAAAGCTGCGCAGAGAATTCCAGCGGCAGATGAGCTGCGCATAATGCCATTCTAAAGAAATACTTATAAATGTATCGATAAAAACAATGGAGAATTGCGAAAAATAATGGGGCGTGCTTCTTGAAAAACCTGGGATAGAGTGGTATAATCGGTAAAAAATGATATCGATAGAAAAATATATCGATAAGAGAGGAGCGAAGAATTAAATGGAACGCAATGTGAAAGTCTCTAAGGCCGTTTTGAAGCGGCTTCCCGGTTATCTCGCCTATCTGAAAAGTCTGCCGGATTCGGCTCCGGCCAATATTTCCGCAACGGCGCTGGCCAATGCTCTGGATATGGGCGAGGTGCAGGTGCGCAAGGACCTGGCCATTGTCTCCGATGGCGGCCGCCCCAAGGTTGGCTACCAGAGAGAAGCTCTGATCGACGATATCGAGCAGTTCCTGGGTTATGACAATACCACGGATGCAGTGCTCATCGGTGCGGGCAAGCTGGGTCTGGCGCTTATGGCCTACAGCGGCTTCGAGGCCTACGGCCTGAACATCCAGGCGGCCTTCGATGTGGCCCCCTCTATGGAAAAGACCGAGGATGGTCAGCCCATCTATCCCATCACCAAGCTGGAGCACTACTGCAAGCTGCACAAGGTGCTCATGGGCATCATCACCGTGCCCGCCTCCGCCGCCCAGGAGGTTGCCAATATGCTCATTGCAGGCGGCGTCAAGGCAATCTGGAATTTCGCGCCCACCCATTTGGATGTGCCGGATAACATTCTGGTGCAGAACGAGAACATGGCCACCTCGCTGGCCGTCCTGTCCGTCCACCTGCGGGCAGCCATCAAGGAAGAGAAAAAGTAATGAAAAATCTCCCGGATACCGTGCAATGAACGGTATCCGGGAGAACTTTTTGCGGGATTACTTTCCGGGCTTGAAGCTGTCCTTCAGGCTGACAGAGCGGTTGAAGACCAGGTGCTCCGGGGCGGAATCCTTGCTGTCCGGGCAGAAGTAGCCCAGGCGCATGAACTGGTAGGATTCCGGGGCCTTGGCGTTCTTCAGAGAGGCCTCTGCCTTGCAGTGGGTGAGCACCTCCAGAGAGTTGGGGTTCAGGCAGGCCAGGAAGTCCTTCCCGGCGGCATCGGGATCGGGGTCGTCGAAGAGGTTGCTGTACTGGCGGACCTCGCAGTCCACGCAGTTGTTGGCATCCACCCAGTGAATGGTTGCGCCCTTGATCTTTCGGCCGTCAGCGGGATCGCCGCCCCGGCTGTTGGGATCGTAGGTTGCCAGAACTTCAATAACCTTGCCGCTTTCATCCGTGACGCAGCCGGTGCACTGGATGACGTAGGCACCCTTCAGGCGGCACTCGGGGCCGTCCGGATACAGACGCTTGTACTTGGGAATGGGCTGTGCCAGGAAGTCGTCCCGCTCGATCCAGAGGTCATGGGAGAAGCTGATTTCCCGGGTACCGGCCTCGGCATCGTTGGGATTGTTCTCCACCTGGAAGGTCTCGCTCTGGCCCTCGGGGTAGTTGGTAATGGTCAGCTTTACGGGGTCAAGAACGGTCATGACCCGCTTGGCGGTCTCATTCAGATCCTCCCGCAGGCAGTGCTCCAGGAACGCAAACTCGATGGTGTTGGGGGACTTGGCAACGCCAACCCGGTCACAGAAGTTGCGGATGGAGGCGGGGGTGTATCCCCGGCGGCGCAGGCCGCAGAGGGTGGGCATCCGGGGATCGTCCCAGCCGGAGACATAGCCGTTTTCCACCAGGGCGCGGAGCTTCCGTTTGGAGAGCACCGTGTGATCAATGCCCAGCCGGGCAAACTCGATCTGCCGGGGGTGATTGGGAACGGAGACGTGCTCTACCACCCAGTTGTATAGGGGGCGGTGGTTCTCAAATTCCAGAGAGCACAGAGAGTGGGTGATTCCTTCCAGGGCGTCCTGGATGGGGTGGGCAAAATCGTACATGGGGTAGATGCACCACTTGTCGCCCTGACGGTGATGGTGCATATGGCGAATCCGGTAAATCACGGGGTCACGCATATTGAAGTTGCCGGAGGCCAGGTCAATTTTGGCACGAAGGGTATACTTGTTGTCCTCAAACTCACCGGCCCGCATCCGGGCAAACAGGTCCAGGCTCTCCTCGATGGGACGGTCCCGATAGGGGGAGACGGCAGGTGTATTCAGGTCGCCCCGGTATTCCTTGAACTGCTCGGGAGTCAGCTCACAGACATAGGCCAGGCCCTTTTTGATGAGCTCCACGGCATACGCATAGTCCTTCTCAAAGTAGTCGGAGCCATAGAAGAACCGGTCGCCCCAGTCGAAGCCCAGCCAGTGAATGTCCTCCTTGATGGCCTCTACAAACTCCACATCCTCCTTGGTGGGGTTTGTGTCGTCCATACGCAGGTTGCACATGCCGCCGAACTTTTCGGCAGTACCGAAGTCGATGATCAGGGCCTTGCAGTGGCCGATGTGCAGATAGCCGTTGGGCTCCGGCGGGAAACGGGTGTGCACGGTTTTTCCGGCGAACTGCCCGCCGGGAGCAATATCCTCCTCAATAAAGGCATGAATGAAATTTTTGCTTTCCGTGATCTCAGCCATATTGAAAACTTCCTCTCTAAGCATTGCTTTTGTATAATGGGGTATTATAACCGATTTGCCCTGGGATTGCAACAAAATATTTTTGTTTTCCCGGGTAAACAGGCGGCTTTTCAGGCCCAATTCCGAAAAACAAAAGAATTCATAAAAAAGTGGTTGTCAATTTGCTATTTGTACGCTAAAATAGAGTCGATAACCTGCGGGGCTGTGTCCCCGGCACGGATGCAAGAGAAGGAGTGATCAGATTTGTCTCAAATCAAATACAAGCGTATCCTGCTGAAGCTCAGCGGTGAGGCCCTTGCCGGAGAGCAGCACCGGGGGCTGGATTATAGCGTGATTCACCCCGTGTGCGAAGCCATCAAGCAGTGCCACGAGCTGGGTGTTCAGATTGGCCTTGTCATCGGCGGCGGCAACTTCTGGCGCGGCGTGAAGGACGGCGCGGATAAGATGCAGCGCTCCCACGGCGATGCCATGGGGATGCTGGCAACCGTTATGAATTCCATCGCTATGGCTGATGCTCTGGAGCAGCACGGTGTACCTGCCCGGGTGCTCAGCGCCGTGGAAATGAACAAGTTTGCCGAGTATTTCACCCGGGATACTGCGGACCGCTACCTGAATGAGGGAAAAGTGGTTATTTTTGCAGCCGGAACCGGAAATCCCTATTTCTCCACCGATACCGGCGCTGTGCTCCGGGGTGTGGAAATCGAGGCCGATGCCATTTTGATGGCAAAGAATGTGGACGGCATTTACTCTGCCGACCCCAATGTTGATCCCACTGCCGTCAAGTTCGACGAGCTGACCTATGATGAGGTTCTGGCCCGTCACCTGAAGGCTACGGATACCACCGCAATGACCCTGGCCATGGACAACCACATGACGCTGGTTTGCTTTGCCCTGGCCGACCCCAACAACATTCTCCGCGTCGTAAGCGGAGAGAAGATCGGAACCATCGTGAAGGAGGACAACAAATGAGCGTAGATTTTACTGAATTTTCCAGAAAAATGGACCGTACCCTGGAGCACCTGGGAGAGGACTTTGATGCAGTCCGCGCAGGCCGCGCCAATGCCAAGGTCCTGGACCGCATTTCCGTTGAGTATTATGGCAGCGAAACGCCTCTGAACGGCGTTGCCACCATTTCCTCTCCCGACGCCCGCACCCTGGTGATCACTCCCTGGGATACCAAGCTGCTGAAGGAGATCCAGAAGGCTATCCAGATGTCTGATCTGGGTATCAACCCCCAGAACGACGGCCGGGTGATCCGCCTGATCTTCCCCCAGCTGACGGAGGAGCGCAGAAAGGACCTGTCCAAGCAGGTCAAGAAATACGCCGAGGACGCAAAGGTTGCCATGCGGAACATCCGCCGGGACGGCATGGACTACGTCAAGAAGCTGAAAAAGAACAACGAGATCACTGAGGACGACCAGAAGAAGGCCGAGAAGGACCTGCAGGATATGCTGGATAAGTATATCAAGAAGGTCGATGCAGCCCTGGCCGCCAAGGACAAGGAACTGATGTCCATCTGATATTTTGGGGCTCCCCGGAAGGGGAGCCTTCCCGAATACTTTGAGAAAGAGGTGCTTCCATGGCGCTTGAACCCGAAAATCTCCCGGCACCGCCCAGGCATATTGCCATCATCATGGACGGGAATGGACGCTGGGCAAAAAAACGTGGTCTGCCCCGCACCGCCGGACACAGCGCCGGAGCGGAGGCCTTTCGGCGAATTGCCAATTACTGCCGCAGCCTGGGTGTGGAGTATCTGACGGTATACGCCTTTTCCACGGAAAACTGGAAACGCTCCCAGGAGGAAGTGGGCGGCATTATGCTGCTGCTTCGGAAATATCTGGAAGAAGCCCTGCTGGACATGGAGAAAAACCGTGTCCGTTTCCGCTTCTTCGGCGACCTGAGACGGTTGTCTCCCCAGCTGCAAAAGCTGTGCCATGATGCGGAAAACCGTTCGGTTGCCTATGACGTTCAGGTCAATTTCTGCCTGAATTACGGCGGGCGGGACGAAATCGTCCGGGCTGCCCAGGCCTTCGCCCAAGAGGTAGCTGCCGGAAAACGCCGCCCGGAGGAGCTGACGGAAGGACTGTTTGAAAATTATCTCTATTCTGCCGGAGTACCAGACCCGGAGCTCATCATCCGGCCTTCCGGGGAAATGCGAACCAGCAATTTCCTGCTCTGGCAGTCTGCTTACTCCGAATACGTCTTCATGGATGTGCTGTGGCCCGATTTCGGCCCGGAGGACCTGGATAAGGCCATTGCGGAATATCACCGGCGGAACCGCCGTTTTGGAGGCGTTTGACACATGAAAACCCGAATTATCACAGCAGCAATTGCCATCCCTTTGCTGCTGATTATCCTTTTGGTTGCCCCGGAAATTGTGGCGGCGCTGGTGTTCGGTGTGCTGATGGCGGTTGGGGCATATGAATTCCTCTACCGGACGGGCCTCGTCCGCCGCATCCGCCTGGTGGTTTACAGCGCAGTTATGGCCTTTGCCATGTCCATCTGGAGCTACTATGGCGGCTTGCAGGCCTACTTGATGATCGGCTCTGTCATCTTCTTTATGCTTCTGTTTTCCGAGATCATGATGGATCACGTGAAGGTGAGCATTGAATCCGTTGGATTGTGTACATTGGGGGGCTATCTGATCCCGCTGCTGCTGAGCTCCCTTATTCGCATTTTGGGCGGCGAAAATGGCCGCTATTTTATTCTGCTGCCATTTACCATCGCCTTTCTCTCTGATGCCGGGGCCTATTTTACCGGGCTGCGGCTTGGGCGGCACAAGCTTGCTCCGGTGGTCAGCCCAAATAAGACCATCGAGGGTGTTTTGGGCGGCGTTGTCTTTGCCTTGGCAGGTGTTCTCATTTATGCCCTGATCCTGGATTTGGCTCTGAAATTCCGGGTAAACTACGGTGCAGCCATTCTCTATGCGCTCCTGGGCTCCGGCGTTGGGGTCATGGGAGATCTGTGCTTCTCGGTGGTCAAGCGCCAGACCGGCATCAAGGACTATGGCAATATGCTCCCCGGTCACGGCGGCTTTCTGGACCGGTTCGATTCCCTGGTTCTCATCGCACCTCTTATGGAAGCGCTGCTTCTGATTCTACCTTTGGCGGTGTAAGCATATGGTAAATTGCATCAGTATTTTGGGCTCTACCGGCTCCATCGGACGGCAGAGCCTGGATGTTGTAAGAAAATATCCTCAGATTCGCGTGGGCGCACTGACTGCCGGTACCAGCATCCAGCGCCTGGCCGAGCAGTGCCGGGAGTTTCGTCCGGAGCTGGCTGTGGTGGCTACGGAAGCGGGGGCAGCCCAGCTGCGGCAGGCCATTTCCGATTTGCCCACCCGGGTGCTCTGGGGGGAAGAAGGCCTCATTGCCGCCGCGACGCTGGAAAGCGTGGACTGCGTCATCACCGCCGTTGTGGGGATGCTGGGCCTGAAACCCACCCTTGCGGCCATTCGCGCGAAGAAACGCATTGGCCTTGCCAACAAGGAGACTCTGGTCTGTGCCGGTGAGCTGGTCATGGCCGAGGCGAAGCGCTGCGGGGCGGAGATTGTCCCCGTTGATTCCGAGCACTCCGCGATTTTTCAGTGCCTCATGGGCTGCGCGGACCGGAAAGAGGTTCGCCGCCTGCTGCTTACCTGCTCCGGCGGTCCCTTCTTCGGCATGGACAGGGAAGCTCTGGCCCATGTGACCAAGGCAGACGCTCTGAAGCACCCCAATTGGAAAATGGGGCCAAAAATCACCGTCGACTGCGCAACCCTTATGAACAAGGGCCTGGAGGTCATTGAGGCCATGCGGCTGTATGATCTGCCGCTGGAAAAGGTGGATGTGCTGATTCACCGCCAGAGCATCGTGCACAGTCTGGTGGAATTCAACGATGGAGCCATCATGGCCCAGCTGGGCACGCCGGATATGCGCCTGCCCATTCAGCTGGCCATGACCTACCCGGAGCGGCTCCCCAGCCCGGTGGACCGGCTGGATCTGACGGCTTGCAGCGCACTGACCTTTGTTGAGCCTGATTTAGAGGCTTTTCCCTGTCTGGCTCTGGCGAGAGAATGCGCCAGGAAGGGCGGCAACAGCTGTGCCGCCATGAACGGTGCCAACGAAGAGGCCGTTGCCATGTTCCTGCGGGATGAAATCGGCTTTTATGATATCTATCGACTGGTTCGGAAGGCGGTTGACGAGATCCCGTTCCAGGCCGGCCCGACGCTGGAGGACATTCTGGAAACAGACCGCCTTGCCAGACTTTCCGTGAAAAACAATGTTTGAGGCTTTCTATGAGTTATATCTTCGCAATTCTTCTGTTCAGCTTTCTCATCTTTATTCATGAGCTTGGCCATTTCATCGCCGCCAAGGCATTTGGTGTTCAGGTCAACGAATTCTCTCTGTTTATGGGGCCTGCGATTTTCAAAAAGCAGGTTGGCCAGACCCTCTATTCCATCCGGTGCATCCCCATCGGCGGCTTCTGTGCCATGGAAGGGGAGGACGAGGCCAGCGACAACCCTCATGCATTTCCCAATGCTGCCTGGTGGAAGCGGGTGATCATCCTTGCCGCCGGTGCCGCCATGAATTTCCTCACCGGCGTTGTGCTGCTGGCCTGCTTCTTTGCGCCGGATAAGCAGTTTATCCTGCCCACCGTCAGCGAGGTTGACCCCAGATGCAGCTTTGCTGAGAGCATCCAGCCGGGGGACCGGATTGTTTCCCTGGACGGAGAGAAAATCTACGTCTACAGCGACTTTTCTCTGATCCTGTCCCTGAATCCCGGGGATGTTCACGACCTTGTTCTGGAACGGAACGGGGAGAAGGTTGTGCTGAATGACCTGAATATGGCAAAGCAGGATTTCGAGAACGAAGACGGCACCATTTCTCAGCGCTTCGGCTTCAGCTTTACGCTGGTGGAGGCCAGCTTTGGCCAAACCATGCGCTACACCTGGGCAAGCACCCGGGATACGGTGCGCATGGCCCGACTGTCTCTGCAAATGCTTTTCACGGGCAAGGCGGGGGTGGAGGATGTGTCCGGCCCCGTAGGCATTGTGACTCAGATGGCCCAGGTTGCGGACAATTCCGGAAGCCGGTATTATGCCTTTTTGAATCTATTGTATTTCGGCGGCTTCATTGCTATCAATCTGGCGGTTATGAATCTGCTGCCCATTCCTGCACTGGACGGCGGACGGCTGGTGGGCGTGATGCTGACCACCGCCATTGAAGCGATCACCCACAAGAAGCTCAATCCGAAAATTGAAGGCTATATCCATGGCGTCGGCATGGTTCTTCTGCTGATTCTCATGGGGCTGATCATGTTCAAGGACATTATTTTTGCAATAAAGGGGTAAAAAGAGATGACCAGACAGATAAAAGTGGGCAGCGTTCCCATCGGGGGCGGTGCCGAAGTCGTGATTCAGTCCATGCTCAATACCAAAACCACCGATGTAGAGGGTTCTTTGGCGCAGATTCGCTCCCTGGCTGCCGCCGGCTGCCAGATTGCCCGTTTGGCTGTGCCCAATATGGAAGCAGCCCGGGGCTTTGCGGAAATCTGCAAGGAAAGCGTGCTGCCCCTGGTTGCGGATATCCATTTTGATTATCGTCTTGCCATTGCCGCTGCAGAAGGCGGTGCCAGCAAGATTCGCATCAATCCCGGCAATATCGGCGGGGAGGATCGGGTAAAGGCCGTGGTGGATGTGTGCAAAGACAAGCACATTCCCATCCGCATTGGCGTGAACGGCGGCAGTCTGGAAAAGGAGCTGCTGGAAAAGTATGGCCATCCCACAGCTCAGGCCCTGGTGGAAAGTGCCTTTGGCCATCTGGAGTTGCTGGAAAAGTACGGTTTTTATGATACCTGCGTCTCTATGAAGTCCTCCCATGTGCCTACTATGGTGGCCGCAGCCAGGTTGTTCCGCAGCAAGTGCGACTATCCGCTGCACATCGGCGTTACGGAGACCGGCCCCGTGCGGCAGGGCCTCATCAAGTCCGCAATGGGCATTGGTGCGCTGCTCCTGGACGGCATCGGCGACACCCTGCGGGTAAGCCTGACGGACGACCCCGTGGAGGAGGTCTACGCCGCCAAGGATATCCTGAAAGCGGCAGGTCTGCGCCGTGACGGTGTGGATATCATTTCCTGCCCCACCTGCGGCCGGACCAGGATTGACCTCATCGGCCTTGTGAACCAGGTGGATGCCGCCTTGAAGGATTGCCAGAAGCCCATTACCGTAGCCGTCATGGGCTGTGTGGTCAATGGCCCCGGGGAGGCCCGGGAGGCCGACATTGGCATTGCCGGAGGCGACGGCTGGGGCATGATTTTTGAAAAGGGCCAGCAGGTGGCGAAGCTTCCCTATGATGAGCTTCTGCCGGAGCTGCTGCGCCGCATTGAACAGCTATGAGTGAAGCGGTTTACTTACTGAACATGTTCCCGGACTACGAGCCGCCTGAGGAGATTCGCAAGGCCCTTTCTCAGGCGGCCCTTGTGGCAGTGGATATCCGGACGGAAAACCGCAGCGTAGAGGTGGCCGCCCACACGGATACCTACGTACCCCGGCGACTGACCCGGCAGGCGGAGAAGGACATTCTTTCCTTGTACGGTCTGCGAAATCTGGAAATTACCTTGACCCACCCGGCTACGGAGCTTTCCAAAATCGAGCCAGAGGAGCTGCGGGACCTGTTCGTTGACCTCGACCCCATGACCCGGGCGTCTCTGGCCGGGGCAAAGTGGACCTGGGATGAAGGCCATCTGACGGTCTGCCTGGTTGCCAACGGCAAAGCTGGGGTAGAGGCCCAGATTCCCGCAGTGGTTAAGGCGCTGCAGGAGCGGTTTGCTGCGGAAGTCACCATTTCCGTAGAGGCCAACCACGACCTGACCGGAGCGGAACTGTCCAAGGCTATGGAAAAGCTCCGGGAGGAAGCCCTGAGCGCGGCCCCCGCAGCCAGTGCAAAACAGGCGCAGAAGGAGGAGCGAAAGCCCCAGGACAGCGATACCTTCTATGGGAAGCCCTTCCGCGGCACAGCAGTTCCCATGAAGGACCTGAATCTGGATATGGGCACCATCATTGTGGAAGGCAAGGTTTTTGCCATCGAGCACAAGGAGCTGACCAAGCGCAATGCCTGGGTGGTGAAGTTCGACATGACGGACAACACCAATTCCATCCGTGTCACCCGCTTCCTGGAGGCAAAGGAGGCCAAGCCCATTCTGGACAATGTGCAGCTCGGCAGCGTCCTTCGGGTTCAGGGCAAACTGATCGAAGACCGGTTTGAAAACGATATGGTCCTCAAGCCCTATGCCATGATGCCCGGCGTTCTGCCCAAGCGGAAGGATACGTCTCCCAACGGCAAGCGGGTAGAGCTCCATCTGCACACCACCATGAGTAATATGGATGCTTTGACCGATACCGCAGCCGCCGTCAAGCAGGCTGCGGCCTGGGGCCACAAGGCTATCGCCATTACGGACCACGGCGTGGCCCAGTCCTTCCCGGATGCCATGAAGGCTGCCGCAAAGGCGAAGGTTGCCGGAACAGACGAGAACATCAAGATCCTCTACGGTGTGGAGGGGTACTACGTCAATGATGTGGATGACCGTATTGTGGTCCACGGAGAGCAGGATATCGGCTTTGGCGACGAGTATGTGGCCTTCGACCTGGAAACCACGGGCCTGAGCTCTGCCAACGATCGGATTATTGAAATCGGTGCCGTTGTCATGAAGAACGGCGAGGAGCTGGACCGGTTCCAGACCTTTGTAGACCCCCAGCGCCCCCTGGAAAAGAAAATCGTGGAGCTCACCGGCATTACGGATGAGATGCTGAAGGGCGCGCCGAAGATCGAAGAGGTCCTGCCGGAATTTCTCAAATTTATTGGTAATCGGGTGCTGGTTGCCCACAATTCCGATTTTGATACCGGCTTTATCCGGGCCGAATGCGCCCGCCAGGGCCTGCCCTATACCTATACGGCAGCGGATACCCTGATTCTCTCCCAGAATATGCTGCCCCAGCTGAACAAATTCAAGCTGGATATCGTTTCCAATGCCTTGAGCCTGCCGGACTTCAACCACCACCGGGCCGCGGACGATGCCGTTACCTGCGGCCTCATCATGCACCGGCTTATGGTCCGGATGGAGGAAGAGCTGGATATCCATACCCTCCAGGAAATCAACGACCGCATGACGACCTTGCGGGCCAAGGGACGCATTACGGATCGGCACGCAAGACATATCATCATTCTGGCCAAGAATCAGGTGGGTCTGCGGAACCTGTATCACCTGATTTCCGATTCCAATCTGAAATATTTCAAGCGGGTACCCCGCATCCCCAAATCTGAGCTGCTGGAGCTGCGGGAGGGCCTGATTATCGGCTCTGCCTGTGAGGCAGGCGAGCTGTTCCAGGCCATTCTGGACGGTAAGAGCGAGGACGAGCTCAAGCGGATCGCATCGTTCTATGATTATCTGGAAATTCAGCCTCTGGCAAACAATATGTTCATGCTCGCTAAGGGTATTGCCAAGGATGTGGAGCAGCTGCGGGAATACAACCGTACCGTGGTTCGCCTGGGCGAAGAGCTGGGGAAGATGGTTGTGGCCACGGGTGACGTCCACTTTCTGAACCCCGAGGACGAGATTTTCCGCCATATCCTGCTTGCGACCAAGGGCTTTGACGATGCGGATAAGGAGAACCCCCTCTATTTCCGTACCACCGACAATATGCTGGAGGAATTCAGCTACTTAGGCGAGGAAAAGGCCTATGAGGTGGTGGTTACAAACCCCAATCTCATTGCCGATATGTGCGAGACCCTGCGGCCTGTGCCTCACAATCTGTTCGCGCCCAAAATTGAGAACTCTGTGGAGGATCTGAAGGCCCTGGTTTATGGCAAGCTCCACAGGCTCTATGGCGAGAATCCCCCGGAGCTCATCACCAAGCGCGTGGAAACGGAGCTGCACGATATTATCTCCTGCCACTACGATGTGATTTATATGTCCGCCCAGAAGCTGGTGCAGAATTCCCTGGAGCATGGCTACCTGGTGGGCTCCCGAGGCTCTGTGGGCTCCTCCATCGTTGCCTATATGTCCGGCATTACGGAAGTGAATTCCTTCCCGCCGCACTATCGCTGCCCCAACCCGGAGTGCAAGTACACTACCTTCGATGTGCCAAAGGGCTATGGCTGCGGCGCGGACCTGCCGGATGCCATCTGCCCCAAATGCGGCAGCAAGTTCGAAAAGGACGGCTTCAACATCCCCTTTGAGACCTTCCTGGGCTTTGGCGGCGACAAGGTGCCGGATATCGACCTGAACTTCTCCGGCGAATACCAGTCCAAGGCCCATGCCTACTGCGTGGAGATGTTCGGAAAGTCCCATGTGTTCCGGGCCGGAACCATTGGCACGGTGGCGGAAAAGACCGCCTTTGGCTATGTGAAAAAATATCTGGCCGAGCGTGGCAAGACTGCCAACCGGGCCGAGGAGGCCCGTCTGGCCGCAGGCTGCGTAGGCGTGCGCCGGACCACCGGCCAGCACCCCGGCGGCCTGGTGGTTATTCCCCAGGAGAATGAGATTTGGGATTTCTGTCCGGTCCAGCACCCGGCAGATGACCCAAATGCCGACCAGATCACCACCCACTTTGAATACCACTCTATGGAGGAAAACCTTCTGAAGCTGGATATGCTGGGCCATGATGACCCCACCATGATTCGTATGATGGAGGATATGACCGGCGTGGATGCCAAGACGATTCCCCTGGATGACAAGCGCACCATGTCCATTTTCACCTCCTCCAAGGAGCTTGGCTATGAAAATGATAAGCTTCTTGGCCCCACTGGTGCCGTGGCCATTCCGGAATTCAATACGAAGTTCACCCGCGGTATGCTGATGGACACCATGCCGGAGCGCTTCGATACCCTGCTGCGGCTCTCCGGCTTCTCCCATGGCACGGACGTGTGGCTGGGCAATGCCAAGGATTTGATCACCTCCAAGACCGCAACGGTTGACCAGGCCATCGGCTGCCGTGACGACATTATGCTCTATCTGATCTCCTGCGGAATGCCGGAGAAGCGTTCCTTCAAGATCATGGAGGCCGTCCGAAAGGGCAGAGGCCTGCCCGAAGGGGCCGAGCAGGAAATGATCGATGCAGGCGTGCCGGACTGGTACATCGGCTCCTGCAAGAAGATCAAGTACCTGTTCCCCAAAGCCCACGCCGTTGCCTACGTTATGATGGCCTTCCGGATTGCCTGGTTCAAGGTCTATTACCCCCTGGCGTTCTATGCGGCCTATTTCTACCGGCGCAGCCAGAAGGGCGGCTTCGATGCTGTGCTCATGACCCAGGGAATGGAAGCCATCAAGGCCAATATCGAGGCCATCGAGACCAATGAAAACGCCACGGATAAGGATGAGGACCTGCTCACCACCATGGAGGTGGTCTACGAATACTACCTCCGGGGCTTCGATTTCCTGCCCATCGATATCTATAAGAGCCATGCCACCAAGTTCCTGGTGGAGGATGGGAAGATTCTGCCGCCCTTCGTGGCAATCTCCGGCCTGGGCGAAAACGCTGCCTGGGACCTGATGCGGGGCCGGGAGGGGAAAACCTTCCTCTCCATCGAAGAGGTCGCCGCCGCCTGTCCCAAGGTCTCCAAGACCCATATCCAGATGCTCAAGGACGCAGGCGCCTTTGGAAGTCTGCCGGATACCAGCCAGATCAGTTTATTCTGAGGCAATGCTTGTCTCAACTCTTGCAAAGAGGTGCACTTTGTGCTATACTTTTTGTACAAGTTCGACAAAGGAGAAACGGCTATGCAGAAAACGGAAAAACAGTATCACATTCACTGCACCGAGGGTGATGTGGGCCGCTATGTATTCCTGCCCGGAGACCCGGGACGGTGCGAGGCCATTGCCGCCCATTTTGAGAACCCTGTCCATATTGGTATGAACCGGGAGTACAATGTTTACACCGGAACTATCCTTGGGGAGAAGGTTTCTGTCTGCTCCACCGGCATCGGCGGCCCATCCGCAGCCATCGCCATGGAGGAGCTGGCCAATATCGGCGCGGATACCTTCATCCGCATCGGCACCTGCGGCGGCATTGATCTGGATGTCTGCCCCGGCGACATTGTGGTAGCCAGCGGCGCCATCCGCTATGAGCACACCTCTCTGGAATATGCCCCCATTGAGTACCCCAGTGTCCCGGATTTTGATGTGACCCTGGCCCTGCGGGATGCCAGCCGGGAGCTGGGCTTCCGGACGCACGTGGGTGTGGTCCAGTGCAAGGATGCTTTTTATGGCCAGCACAGCCCGGAGAAGAGCCCCGTTTCCTATGACCTGCTGCAAAAGTGGGAGAGCTGGAAGCGCCTGGGCGTCAAGGCCAGCGAGATGGAGTCTGCGGCCCTGTTTGTCGTTGCAGCCGCCCGGGGCGTTCGCTGCGGCAGCTGCTTCCATGCCGTGTGGAACCAGGAGCGGGAAAAGGCCGGAATGTTTATGCCCATGACGGAAGATACCTCCGGTGCCATCCGTGTTGGCATCGAGGCCGTCAAAAAGCTGATTCTGGCGGATAAAAAATAAGGACAATACCGCACCAATAAAAAACGCCGCTGCGGACCGGTTCCAAGCCGGTTCGCAGCGGCATCTTTGCTTGTCAGATCACTTTTCCGTGGGGTACAGGTAGGCTACAAAGCCCAGAGTCATATAGTCCAGGCACACGGTCTTGTCCGGGGTTTCACCCATGGTGACGCGGTGGCAGTGGACCTTCCAGACATCGGAACCGTTCAGCTTGTCCTTCCGGATGTCAAACACATGGTTCCAGCTGCGGCCCTCCAAGTACTGCTCGTCCTTCACAAACCGGATCAGCTCCAGCCGCCGGAAGTGCGAGGTGGGGAAGGCATTCTCCACGCAGGCATCGAACAGGGCCTCTGCGTCCCGGACGCTGCCCAGCTCAAAGGTATTGCGAATCATTGCACCGTAATCTTCCATGGTAATTCCTCCTTATAGCTTTTGATAGGTTTTTTCCAGGAATTTTTCACTGTTTACCAGCACCCGCGTATGGGTTGCTCTGCCGATTTCCCCGGCCTCGTCAGAGGCGGTGATGGCAAAGGTGATTTTCTTTCCCTCTACAGCGGTGACCTCTGCCCGGGCGCGGACCTCCAGGCCGACGGGGGTTGCACTGATATGCTCCAGATTCAGCGCAGTCCCAACGCTGGTCTGCCCCTGGGGGAGGGCCTGCTCGATTGCCTCACAGGCAGCGCCTTCCATCAGAGCCGCCATGCAGGGCGTTGCGTAGACCAGAAGGCTCCCGGAGCCAACGGCCTGAGCCGTGTCCTCTTTTTCCACCAGCGCGGTTGCCTCGCCGATCATTCCGACAGTAATTTCCATGACACACACCTTCCATTTCCGGTTTTCTTTTTATCAATATATCGCAAAAAAGGCAAAATGTCAATGGAAAGCCATTGCGTTCGCCCGTGGTTTTCTCTATAATAGGCCTATCTAACGAAAGGGTGAAATCGTTTTGCACAATACAAATTCTTCTGCAAAAAGTATAGCTCTTGGGGGTGTGCTGGCGGCGGCAGCCGTTTGCATCATGTGCCTGGGCGGCCTGATCCCTGTCAACACCTATGTCAGCCCCATGCTCTGCGCGTTGCTGCTGCAGGTGGTCCTGAATATATGCGGCAGGCGCATAGCCTGGGCCTGGTTTTTTGCTGTGGCCATTCTGTCTCTGCTCCTGTGCCCGGACCGGGAGGCGGCGGGGGTGCTGCTGGCGCTGGGCTATTATCCGATTCTGAAACAGCGCCTGGACAGGTCCCGGCTGCGCGCCCTATGGAAGGGGCTGTATTTCAATGCCAGCATCTGCGTGCTCTATGCGGTACTCCTGTTTGTTCTGGGGCTTCCGGCATTGAACGGGGAATTCCGGGAGCTTGGGACGGTTATGCTCATTGTGCTGCTCATCCTTGGCAATGTGACCTTTTTTCTGCTGGACAAGGTCCTGGAAAAGCCTGCGTTTCAAAAGTTGGGCCGCCATGGAAAATGAATGGGAGCTCTATATTTTGCGCTGCGGCGACGGGACACTCTATACCGGCATTGCCCGGGATGCGGACAAGCGCCTCGCCGTGCACCGCAGCGGAAAGGGCGCAAAATATACCCGGGGCAGGGGACCGCTGACGCTGTGCTACCGGGAAGTCTGTCCGGACCACGGTACTGCCCTGCGTCGGGAATATGCCGTCAAGCAGCTGACAAGGGAAGAAAAGGAGCTGCTGATAATAAGCGGCTCCCCATTGAAACAGGGAGCCGGCGGACTAGAGAAATAAGTAAATCAGCATGGTGATCAATGCCGTGTTTGGGGTATCCGTGCAGTTTTCGGACATCAAAAGCAGCAAAAGCACTACGATCAGATCCTCCGTATCCAGACCCCGGGGCAACAGACTATCTAGAAAAGTGCCCGCACCCTCTGCAGACTTGCGCGGAGGGCTGGGTGAAGGCGGTGCAGGTGACTGCGATGGCGGCTGCGGACCGTCCGGCAGACTTTGGCGGCGGAAGGAGCCGTCTTCCGTAGGAATATAGCGGTTGTACATGGCCTAGCCCCCAGTTAGGTTTTTCAGTGCGCCGGATTCCAGCAGCCCGGAGGTTTGCTGGGCCAGCTTGGCCGAACGCATGGCCTTCTCCAGCTTGGCAATTTTCTCCCGGCTGACATAGGGGGAGAGCGCTTTCAGAAGCGCGCGCTGGTTCTGGTCAATTTCCGCGCCCCGGGCAAAGCCCGTAAAGGCCTTGAGCATTTCCAAATCTCCTGTTCCCGGCCCGGCCGGAGACGGCTGCACCACACGCTCCGGTTTTTCCGGTTGCCCGGGGGGCTGGCTCTGCCCCATGGATTGCGCCAGAGCTTGAATTTTCTGCATCATCACCGGGTCGCCCAGAATGGCCCCCAGCTGGTCTTCCATGCCGCTCATAGATTCTCCCGCAGCTGCCGCAGAAGCGCCGCTGCCTCCGGTGTCTCGAGAAACGCCTCTATTGCCCATTTTGCTGATGCATAATCTCCCTGAGCCGCCTGTTCCATGGCCTGCCGCAGCCCTTTGGCGTTGGTTTGCTGCAGAAGCTCCTTCAGCTGCCGCCCGGCTGCGGTATCCGCAAGGAGCTTTGCCTGCTCCAGCTTCTCCGGCGTGAAATCCGCATTTTCCACGTTTTTTCCTCCTTTTTGAAATGGAATACCTCTCTGCTTATCTTATGCGGCAAGCTTGAGAACTTTCCTCTCGGAGAAAAATTTTTCTGTAGCAATCTATTGCCGGGTATGATATAATAAAATTTGATTAAAAATAGGGAAGGTCAGGCCTTCCTGTAAGGATGGAAACATGCGCTTATTGATTTTATCCGATTCCCACCGCTACATGGATTTTATGGAACGCTGTTTGGAGGTGCTCCGGCCGGACTGCGTGATTCATTTGGGGGATTATTATCCCGACGGCCATTCGCTGCGGGCACTGTCTCCCGGCGCCTCGTTCTACCAGGTCCCGGGAAACTGCGACGAATATTCCTGTGACCCGTTTCTTCCGAGAATTCTCATGCCAACCATCGATGGCGTGCGGTTTTACCTGACCCACGGCCATCAGCACCATGTGAAGCAAACGCTGTCCCAGCTCTTACGGGACGCTCGGGCCGAGGGTGCGCAGGTCGCCCTGTATGGGCATACGCACATTCCGTATCTTCACCGGGAGGAGGACGGCCTTCTGGTCATGAATCCCGGGGCGGCAGGCTTTGCCGGAAGCGCAGGGCTGATCGAGATTGAAAACGGGGCCGTGATTGCCAGCCGTCTGCTGGGCCTGAAAGATTTGGAGGGACAGACATGATCCTTGCAGTCCATATCGGCAATACCAATATCACCGTTGGCGCTGTCCGGGGGAAGAACATTGTCTTCCAGGCCAGACTGCGCACGGATGCCACGAAAACCTCCGATGAATACGCCATCGATTTAAAAATGCTTCTGGCCATCAACAGTGTGGCGGCTTCTGAGATCGAGGGGGCAATCATCGCCTCTGTAGTACCCCAGGTTCTGAACCAGATCAAGACAGGCCTGAAAAAGCTCTTCGGCAAGCCCATTCTGGTGGTTGGCCCAGGCATTAAGACCGGCCTGAATATCCGCATTGACAACCCGGCGCAAACGGGCTCTGATTTGGTGGTTGGCTGCGTGGCTGCCCTTCGCCTGCAGAATCCGCCGCTTATTGTGATTGGAATGGGGACTGCCACCACTATGATGGTCCTGGACCGGAACGGAGCCCTGATTGGCGGCAGCATTAGCCCCGGCGTGCGAATCTCTATGGAGGCCCTGACGGAGCGGGCTGCTCTGCTGCCGGGCCTGCAGCTGGACCAGCCCAAGCGGACCATCGGGCGCAATACTGTAGAATGTATGCGCAGCGGCATTCTCAACGGCGCAGCGGCCATGCTGGACGGCATGGTTGTACGGATGGAGGAGGAGCTGGGGGATAAGGTCACGGTTGTTGCCACAGGCCGTATGGCTCAATATATTGTCCCGCTGTGCAAGACACCCATTCACTATGACCGGGATTTGATCATCAAGGGCCTTGCCATCCTCTATGCCGAAAACGTCAAGCCCAAATCCGATTTAGGAGGGAACCAATGAAAAAGAACGCGCAAATGCCGGATGTATCCGGTCAGCAGCCGGTGCGCAGCGGCTACGAACGGTTTAAGCATATTGTCGGAATCATCGTCACCTGGTGCTACCGTCTGCGCAAGGTGGTTCTGGCTGCGCCGGTTGTCTATTTCGCGCTGCGGCTTGCAGCCTACAATACGGTGAATCTGCCCATGTCTGTAGGGCTTCTGATGCAGTCCAGCGGGGATTTTTCCTTCCATATCTCCCGGTATACCGCCGTTGTGGCGCCCCTTGCGCTGACCGGCGGCTGCCTCGCCATGATGTTTTTGTCGAAAAAGGCCCTTTATGCCTGGGCGATCAGCGTATTTACGCTGGCAGTGCCTGTGCTGCTGGTGCTCAGTAACAACTATCCGGCATAATTCGTTTTCCAAACGTTCAAGGATTCTTCACCTTTCTCCGCGGCCCGTATGGTATACTAAGGCTACAGAAAACGGAGACGGTGAAGCCCGCCGATGCCGCGGAAATATCTGCGGATAAGCCGACGGCGGCGCTTGTGACACATTGTCCCCGGAGAACGAAAATGAATACCGGCGGCTGCCCGGAAAGGCTGCCAAGATGTGTTTGGTTTGTAACCGAAGCATCCTGGCCTCGCTTTCCCGGCAGCCGTCTTCTTTTTTATTTCCGGGTGCCTTCGTTGACGGGCAGATTGGAGGCCATGGGGAATTGAAGCGCCAGGTGTTTCCAGGTGTGGCGGTCCAGCCTCCCGGTAATCGGCAGGCCGGAGAGCTGCTGAAATGCGGCCAGAGCGTCTTGTGTCGGTCCATCCAGAACGCCGGTGACCGGCGGAGCATCCACGCAGTGATAGTTTTCGGAAAGTACGGCCAGAATTACCTGTGCCAGATATACCGCCGCGTTTTTCTCCCCATGGCCGATGCATTGTCCCGGGTTCAGCAGAACGCATAGAACCTGTGGCTGCACAATCTCCACCAGGGCGAGGGCATATTCCTCCGCAATTTGATTCCAGGTTTCCAGGTCCGTAACCCCCGTAACCGGCAGACGGTTGCGGCGCTGGAAAACCCGCACGGCGGCCATGGTATCCGGTCCATAGATTCCGTCCGGAATCAGGGCCTTGTATTCGTCAACATTTTCCGCCAAAACGCGGAGCATGGTTTGCAGGCTGCGGATAGGCTGCCCCAAAAGGGATTCTGTGGGTTTCATCGCACTACCTCCTGACTGACAGGGTCTTGACCGCCGGTGGCGAGATCATATCCCGGGAATTGGGTCATGGTGGAGGACCGGGCATACCGGTTCCGGGGCAGGGTATTGCCGATCACGGCGCTGGTATAGGGGAAGCGCTCCAAATCCCGGAAGCTGGAGTTTTCAATGCCAGTAAACTGGTCGTAAATTTCATTCCAGGTGGTCAGGTCTACGGTTCCGGTTTGAGGCAGACCGAAATAGCCCTGGGCCGCCAGTACGGCGCTGCGGGAGGCGCTGCCATAAATACCGTCCACCGCAACGCTGGGAATCTGAGAAATATAGGCGGCGAGCACCCGCAGCATGTATTGGAGGTGTTCGACCTGAATGCCCTGGTCGCCCGGAACAAGGGGTCGACCCTTGTTCCAGGCGATGGTGTAAAACCGCTGCCCCTGGCTGCGCAGCTCGGAAAGGGAGGTCACGGCTGTATACAGCCGCACCAGCGCATACCATGTGGCAGGACCAACCACACCATCGGGGTTCAAATTGAATATTTCCTGGAAGGCTGTGACGGAATTCTCTGTGGCGGCACCAAAAATGCCGTCCACGGCAGATACCTTCGGAATGGCCGGGTAGTTCTGGGATATTCGGTTCAGCTCTGTTTGGATGACCACCACATTTGGGCCTACGCTGCCTCTTCGCAGAGGCGTCCCGGGGTAGGAGGACATATAGTCCTGCACCGGGGCATTGGCCACGATTTCCACGTCCCCATAGTAGCTGCGCAGAATCTGGGTGGAGTTGTAGCCCTGCTGGGCAAGGGCCTGGCTGCCCCACTGGCTCAGGCCTTCGCAGGTGACGGTGGTGCCGTTGCAAAATTTTGCGGCCAGCGGCTCGACAAAGCCCGGGCGGCGCAGATAGGAATTGAAAAGCTCATCCACCAGCCGGGAAACGTTGGAAAAAAAGCTGCGCCCCCGGACAAAGAACTGGTCATAGGCGGTGGAGCTGGTGATGTCAAAATCATAGCCTCGGCTGCGGTAGAACTCTGTATATACCCGGTTTAGCGCAAAGGAAACAATGGCCAGGATATTGGCCCGCAAGGCGCTTTCCTCCCAGGTGGGATAAATCTCACTGGAGGCAACATTTTTCACATAGTCCGAGAAGCTTACGGTCACATTGTCGGCACTGGCGCTGGGCGCGCCCAGATGAACCGTGATCCGCTGGGGTACATAGGGAATGACAGTCGGCATAGGCCCTCCTTACAGATTCTGTGGCGGAGTATTAAACAGTATTTTTTCATCCCAACGGTCCGGAAGCTCTGACAGGGGCACCATTTCCAGGTCCTGCACGGTGGTAATTCCCGGGAAGATCTGGACATTTCGGGCTGCGATTTGCTCAAAATCCGTTTTGAATGCATAGACCGTCACGTCCGTAAAGGGCTGCTGCCCGCCATTCTCCGGGCGTTCACTCTCTTCCCGGTCCGGGGTTGGGATGGGGATAGGCTCGGTCAGGCCGCTTCGGTTCGTCAGGCGCATGGCAATGGCTGTACCGTCCTGGGCAGTGACCACCACTGCCACATCCTCCAAGGGAATCTGCGCGTAGCTCATATAGGCGCGGGCTGTTATGTAACCGTTCGATGACATGATTTTCCCTCCTTGCATGTTTCTCGTACAGTATATGCGATCCGTAAGAAAAAGGTTCCCCGCCAAAAAACGACCCGGCAGCAAATTCGCTGCCGGGTCAGCTCACAGAAAGGGGCGCATCTGGCGGATATTGTTGGTTTCTGTATCGATGAGCTTCTGGGAAAGGGTGTCCACCCGGCTGTCCTTCCGGTCAGAGCGGTGCAGATTCCGCAGGCCTTTTACCAGCCCCTTGGTATTGCCCTGGATCATCATCTCCGAAATTTTCGATGTGGCGTCCGCACCTGTGAGCTTCATGCGGCACACCATGTTGGACATCATCCGCACGGCGCTGTCCAGCTCCTTCAGCTCCCAGCCCCGCTGGGATGCGATATTGTGGGCTTCCGTTTCGATTCCGTCGTATTCCTTCAGCTGCTGCACCAGCGCCTGCCGCAGCTCGGGGTTCAGAGTGGTATCCAGGACGCTGCGGATGCCCACCTGGCCCATCTGGGTGGTTTTGAGGACCGAGGACAGGATTTCCTGACTGGTTTTCATATGCGATCACCTCGCCGCTAGTATTTGCGCTTCGGTGCAAATCATGCACCTTTCGGGCAAAGAGGCATAGGATGGTTCCAGGGAGTGTGATTTTATGTGTGCCATATCCGGCTGTGTCGGACTGCCGATTGAGGAAACCTGCATGCATGCCATGCTGCAAACCATGGCTCGCCGTGGCCCGGACGGCCGGGGCATTTACAGAAATGCGGACTGTACGCTGCTGCACACCCGTCTTGCCATCATCGACCCCACAGGCGGCGCTCAGCCTATGGAGCTGCTCTGGGGCGGGGAACACTACTGCATTACCTACAATGGGGAGCTCTACAATACGGAGCAGCTGCGCAGCACCCTGGAAAAACTGGGCCATGCCTTTGCCACGCATTCGGACACAGAGGTTGTGCTGCACAGCTATGCCCAATGGGGGCCGGAGTGCCTTCTGAAAATGAATGGCATTTTTGCCTTCGGCATCTGGGAGGGCAGAAAAAGGCGGATGTTCCTTGCCCGGGACCGTATCGGCGTAAAGCCGCTTTTTTACAGCCTCAGCGGGGAAGGACTGCTATTTGCCTCGGAAATCAAGACCATTCTGGTCCATCCTTCCCAGAGGGCCGCGCTGGATGCGGAGGGAGCAGCTCAGATTTTGCTGCTTGGGCCGGGGCGGCAGCCGGGCAGTGGCGTCTTCTGCGGGATTCGGGAGCTGGAACCGGGCTGCTGGGCAACCTTTGAAGGGGGCACTCTGGCAGTACACAGGTACTGGTCTTTGAAAGACCGGGAGCACCGGGAGAATTTCCGCCAGACGGCGGAGCACACCCGGGCGCTGGTGCTGGATGCTATTACGCGGCAGATGGTCTCCGATGTGCCCATTGGGACATTCCTGTCCGGCGGCCTGGATTCCAGCCTCATCAGTGCGGTCTGCGCAGAAAAAATGGAGCAGGCCGGACGGCAATTGATGACCTTTTCCGTTGGATATCCGGAGAACGACAAGTATTTCCGGGCGGGGAAGTTCCAGCCGACTTCGGACAGCGATTTTATCGGCCTAATGGAGGAATTTCTGCATTCTGACCATCATTTGACGGAATTGCCGCCGGAGACGCTGGTCTCCAGCCTGGAGGAGGCCACCGTTGCCAGAGACCTGCCGGGAATGGCGGATGTGGACTTTTCTCTTCTGGCATTTTGCAGGGAGATTCGGAAATACGTAAAAGTGGCGCTGTCCGGGGAATGTGCCGATGAGATTTTCGGCGGTTATCCCTGGTATCGCGACCCGGAGGTTCGGGACAGAGTGGGATTCCCCTGGGCGCAGAATACTATTGACCGCTGCAATCTGCTGCACCCGGACCTTCGCGCCAAGCTGGACGGGGAAGCCTATGTAATGGAGGCCTACCTGAAAACCTGCCGGGAAAGTGACATTCTGCCGGGATGCAGCCCCCGGGAGCGGCGCATGAAGGAAATGGTAAACCTGAATTTTCGCTGGTTTATGCAGACCCTTCTGGACCGGAAGGACCGGATGAGCATGTTCAGCGGCTTGGAGGTACGGGTGCCCTTCTGCGATTACCGCATTGCGGAATATCTCTATGGCGTGCCCTGGGAATACAAGGACTATCAGGGGGAAGAGAAGGGTCTGCTGCGTTATGCCTGTGGGGACCTGCTCCCGGAGGCGGTGGCCCACAGAAAAAAGAGCCCCTATCCGAAAACCTTCGATCCTCGCTATGAGACATTGCTGGAAGAAAAAATGCAGGCTGTGCTTTCTGCGGATTCTCCGCTATTCGCCCTTGTGGACAGGGAAGCGCTCAAGATGGTCCTGGATAGCCAAAGCCCCTGGCCCTGGTATGGGCAGCTTATGGCACGGCCTCAAAAGATCGCATATTTCCTGCAAATTGACTTCTGGCTGCGCCATTATGGCATAGAGCTGCAATTCTAAAAAATGCCTCAAAAAGTGGAGAAAATGACGCTTTTACGGAAAAATTGTGAATAGTGTAGAAGAAATCTCTGAAAATTTGGCAAAATCACCATTTGCTTTCCGAACCAAAATTTGATATCATATCACTACTAAGATAATTTGTCAAGAGGAGGTTTTTTCCCGTGTTTCAGTTGGGTGAGCTTGTGGTTTATGGGATTCATGGCGTGTGCCGGGTCAAAGAAGTGCAGGAGCGAATGGTGAAGCGGGTCAGTCAGCAATATCTGGTTTTGGAGCCGGTTGGAAAGCAGGGCAGCCAATATATGGTGCCCATGCAGAATGAGGCTGCCATGTCCAGAGTGTCCGGGCTCATCTCGAAGGAAGCGTGGGAAGCGCTCCTTGCATCACCGAAGGTCCACACGGTTTCCTGGATTCAGGATGAGAATAAGCGCAAACAGTCCTACCGGGAGCTCACCGGCTCCGGAACCCGGGAAACGCTGCTGCAAACGGTGTATTCCATCTATGCCCACCGGTCTGCCCAGAAAGCAGCCGGGCGACGGCTGCATATGTGTGACGAAAATTTCCTCCATGACGCAGAGAAAATCCTTGCCGGAGAATTGGAAGCCGTCATGGGGATCACCGGTCCGGAGGCGCTTACGCTTCTGCGGACGAGCCTCAGCGCGTAACGAATCAAAAGGCTGCTAAGTATCCACAAAGCCAAGGATGCTTCGGCATCTATCAGACAGGAGTGGACAAAACAGGCGACATTCAACATTGGTTGGAGGCCGCCTGTTTTTGTGCGTTTAAGGGTCGAAAAACGCTTGTATTTCAACGTGGAGTATGTCCGGCAACGTAAAAACCATCAAATCGGCTTATGCTCACAGAAAAGTTACATTATCAGGATGATAACTTCTGCGAGTCCTATTGAAAACGTGGCCATCTTTGTGATATAACGTGTGTACACACAGGCGAGCGAGAGGTTTTTCGGATGGAAAATTTGTTGTCTTTTGCGTCCAATATGGACAGCGGTCAACGAGTTATTCCTTCGGACAGACTGGAATGAATGGAGGCGAAATGTTGTGCAACGTGCAATAGATAAGATGGTTCGCGAAATCAGCAGTATTCTTTCAGATGTTAAGCCGTCGATTTATTTGTATGGCTCATCCGTCCTAGATGATTTCAAATTGGGATGGAGTGATATTGATATTCTCGTTCTGACGGATAGCCAAATGAGTGAGGGACAGGCACAATCGCTTGTGGGACTTCGGCAAGCGATGCTTGCAGATGAGCCGGGCAACCTCTATTACCGTTCCTTTGAAGGCGGTATGCTCACGTTAGATGCGTTCCTTTCAGGTGCGGCTGACCGGGTCGTATATTGGGGAACCAGCGGAGAAAGAGTTACCGACCGTTATGTGTTTGACAGCTTTTGCATGGCAGAGTTGGTCGAGAGCGGCGTTCTTTTGTATGGGGCGGATATTAGAAACATCTTGAATTATCCCGCTTTCAAAGAGCTGTATGCCGATGTGAAACACCACTATGAAACAATCAGGCAATATGCACAGAGCACCGGACGGAGCTTCTACACATTTGGCTGGCTGCTGGATATTGCACGGTGCATTTATACCCTTCGCACCGGCAGAATCATCGCAAAGACCGCCGCCGCAGAATGGGCATTGGAAAATAATCTTTGCCCCGATGCAGGCGCAATGCAGTATGCGTTAAAGGTTCGCAGAAATCCGCTGAAATATAAGGAGGATAAACTGACCTTTGACTATGCAGAAACACTTGCAGTGCCGATACAGCGCTTTGCAGATGTGCTGGAACATGAACTAGTACAAGCAAAGGGGATTTCACATGGCCCAGTGGATTTTCTTTGACGTCGGCTCGACACTCGTTGATGAAGCAGCCGCCTACGATCATCGGGTACGAGATATGATTTCCGGCACCAGTATCACCTTTCAGGAATTTGACAATGCCCGTATTGCTTTCGCAAAGCAAGGTCTTGATGGCAATTCTGCCGCGATCAAGCATTTGGGATTAACGAAAACGCCGTGGCACCCGGAAGATGAAGTTCCCTACTCAGATGCACGCGACACACTGGTTGCTCTCTGTGGTAAAGGGTATCAACTTGGGATTATCGCAAATCAGAGTTCTGGAACAGCCGAACGCCTAGAGCTTTGGGGCTTACGGAAATTCTTTGGCGTGATTGCTGCATCCGCAGAAATCGGATATGCCAAACCGAACAAGAAAATTTTTGAAAGAGCATTTGAAATCGCAGGGTGCCGTGCTGAGGAAAGCGTGATGGTCGGTGATCGGCTGGACAATGATATGATCCCTGCAAAAGCTCTGGGTATGAAAACTGTTTGGATTAAGAACGGGCTTGCAAAATATCAAGGTGCAGTGTTCGGTAAAGGGATTGTGGATTATCAGATCAACAAGCTATCTGAGCTGCTTTGTATTTTATAGAACAAGCAAGAGAGGAAATTTTATGCTTCCTGTTTTGCTATCTCAAAAAACATTCGTGCTGAGGAGAAATATCATGAGAGCGCCATTTCAAATTCTTTCCATACCATACCGTATCATCAATTGTTGTCCATATTATTGTGTATTCCATCGCGCAGATTACGATCAATGGCAGTTTATTGCCGGGGGCGGTGAGGATAACGAAACGCCATTTGAAGCGGCAAAAAGAGAAACCTTTGAAGAAGGTGGAGTGTGCTCTGACAAGTGGGTGGAACTTAAGAGTTTGGCATATATTCCTGCTACAGTTATATCGGAAAAGCACCGCCGGCATTGGGGAAAGGATATCTATGTCATTCCTGAATACACTTTCGGTTTCGAGTGCCGAAAAGATATTGAACTTTCTCACGAACATACCGAGTGCGTTTGGCTGACCTATGAAGGAACAAACAATAAACTGAAATGGGATTCAAATCGCACAGCACTGTATGAATTGAATTGTCGCTTGATGGAAGCAAATGTAACATTGTGGTGAAAAATCCGTCCGCCTATGGGTTGCCCAATGTCAAAATCTTGGACTTATCTGGGCAGTAGAAGCGACAGATAAGTCCAGTGCCGAACACAGACAGAGGGTGCATATTAATGACCTCGTGGGTTATATCCCGTGGAGGAGCTGCTAAAAGCGGAACAGGCATGACCGAAATCATGCCTGTTCCAAGAAATTTAATTTTACTGTCTTACCAGCAGGGAGCGTTAGCAGCTCTTTTTTTATTTGCCTTCTGTCAGATAAGCTTCCAGCGCCTGCATTGTATCCGCGATGGCTTTTGCACCGGCTGCACGCATGGCAGCCACATCGCCATAGCCCCAGCTGACGCCAATGGTGGGGATGCCGTGGGCTGCAGCGCCGAGAACGTCATACTCCGTGTCGCCAACCATGAGCATGTCGGCATCACTGCCTGCAAGGCCCAGAAGGTATTCGATGACGGCGTCCTTGCTGTTCCGCTTCTTTTCCAGGTCTGCACCGCAAATTCGATCGAAGTATTTTGCCAGGTCGAAGTGTTCCAGAATCTCTACGGCCGTAGTCTCCGGTTTCGAGGTGGCCACATAGAGAAGAAAGCCCATTTCCTTCAGGCGCTCCAGAAGCTCCCGGATACCGGGGTAGGGGGTGTTTTCGAATTTTCCGATGGGCACGTACCGGCTGCGGAAAATCCGGACGGCCTCATCCGTCTGCTCCTTCGGAATGCCGAATTTTTCGAAGGTATCCCACAGGGGCGGGCCTACAAAAACGCCCATCTCCTCCCGGGGCGGTACAGGATAGTCCATCTGCTGGAAGGCATACTGGGCGCAGTTGATAATGCCCTCGCCGGAATCGGTAAGCGTTCCGTCCAAATCGAATAAAATGGCTTTTTTCACGGTGAATCCCTCTTTGTCTTTCGTCATTTTTCTTATCATATCATATGCCATGCCGTTTCGCAAGAGTGTTCCGGGGTTGCATCGATGGCTGCTTTATGGTACAATAAATGCGGAAATTATACTTCCGGAAAAGAGGAACTGCCATGAAGGCTGGAATTCTGACGCTTTACTATGAAAACCGCAATCCCGGCGGCCAGCTCCAGGCGAGAGCCCTGGTCCGGGCCATTGAGAATGTTCCCGGATGGTCCGCAGAGCAGCTGCCCTTTGCCTACAGCGGAAGCTGGATGAAAAAGAGCTTCCCGGAGCGTGTCTTGAAAAACATTGCTTACCTCGGCGCGGAAAAGCTGCGCAGCGGTCCTGCGCCAGTTTTTCCGGAAATCCCCGAAGATTTGAAAAAGGAACTGGCTGTACGGCAGCAGGATTATGACAATTTTGCCTTGGAAACGCCTCACAACAGCAGCCTGTTTACCCCGGAAACCATTCAAGACGCCCTTTCCCAATATGACTGCTTCGTCTGCGGCGGCGACCAGATATGGAATGAATTCGGCACGGGCTACTATTACTGCGCACTGGATGCCATGTCCCTGGGCTTTGTACCGGAGACGGTGCAGAAATTCTCCTATGCGCCCAGTATGCCAAGCAAGAACCTGAATCCAAAGTTCCTGAAAAAGCTGGGAAAAAACGCGGCCCGGCTGGACGGTCTTTCCCTGCGGGAGAAAAGCAGCGTGGAGGACCTGAGAAGAGTAAGCGGCAGGGAAGCGGTGGTTGTAGCTGATCCGGTGCTGCTGCTGACGCAGGAGCAGTGGGACAGGGAGATGCGTGCGCCGAAAGAGGGGCCCTATGTGCTGTGCTACCTTTTGGGGGCGGGGCAGCAGACCAGAGACGCAGCCCGGGCAGCGGCCAGGAATCTGGGTCTGCCATTGGTGACCCTGCCGCACCTGGCGGGTTTCCGGCAGGAGGATCTTTCCTTTGGGGACGAGCAAATGCTCTCCGGCGGTCCTGCGGAGTTCGTTGGCCTGATTCGCAATGCCTCCATGGTGATTACGGATTCCTTCCATGCGGCCGTGTTCAGTTTGATCTACCACCGCCCCTTCGCGGTGCTTCCCAGGTTTGCACCGGACGGCAGTACGACCATGGGCAGCCGTCTGACGGATTTTCTGACGGAATATGCACTGCTGGGGCAGCTCTTTACAACTGAAGCGCTGCGCCTGCTGCACGCCTTCCCGGAAATCGACTTCACCCAGGCAGACGCGATCCTGAACCGCCGCAGAACGGAGTCTCTGGCGTATTTAACCGAAAACCTTCGAAAGAAATGAGGAACGCCTTTTGAACCAACCTTCCAATCAGCTGAAGCTGGGGGCTGTGCTGTCCTATGTGTCCACGGGCCTGAATATGGCCGTTCAGCTGCTGTATACCCCCTTGATGATCCGCCTGCTGGGGCAGAGTGAATACGGCCTATATACCTTAGTCGGCAGCGTGGTCAGCTATCTCAGTCTGTTCAGCCTTGGCTTTACGGGGGCCTATCTGCGCTTTTATTCCCAGCGCAAGGCAAAGAATGACACAGTGGGCATCGCGCGGCTTAATGGGATGTTTCTTTCGGTCTTTCTGCTGATGTCCCTTGCGGCATTTGTCTGCGGTATGGTGCTGCTGCAATTTCCAAGGACGCTCTTTGGCAGCAAGCTGACAGCCTCAGAGCTGAATACGGCAAAGGTGCTCATGGCCATTCTGGTTGTCAACATCGCCCTGACGTTTCCGGCAGGGCTCTTGGAATCTATGGTTACCGCCCATGAGAAGTTTCTGTTTCAGCAGCTTGTAACTCTGGCCAGCGTGGTTTTTAATCCGCTGCTGTGCCTGCCGCTGCTGCTTATGGGATTTGGCTCGGTTGCAGTTGTCAGCGTTACCACCATACTGACCGTTGCAAAACTGGCGGTAAGCGCCTGGTACTGCGTCAAAAAGCTGGACGTTCGGTTCCGGTTTGATGGGTTTGATCTCGCCTGTCTGCGGGAAATTGGCGGATTCAGCTTTTTCCTGTTTTTGAATATGGTCATCAATCAAATCAATTGGTCCGTGGACAAGTTCATTCTTGGCCGGGTATCCGGCACGGAGGCTGTGGCCGTCTATGGTGTGGGCTCCCAGATCAATTCTCTGTTCGTTAGCTTCTCCACGGCGATTTCCGCCGTTTTTGCGCCCAGAGTTCATCGCATTGCAGCGGACAGCGACCCGGATAAGGCAGGGAGGTTTTCCAAGCTCTTCCTTCGGGTTGGGCGGGTGCAATATTTGATTCTGATGCTCATTGCCTCTGGCTTTGTGGTCTTCGGCCGGTACTTCATTACGAATATCTATGCCACCGAGAGCTATGCCCAGGCCTATCCCGTGGCGCTGCTGCTGATTCTGCCCGCCCTGGTACCCCTGATTCAGAACCTGGGCATTGAGATTCAGCGGGCTATGAATCAGCACCGTTTCCGCTCCGTTATCTATTCCATTATGGCGCTGCTGAATGTGCTGGTCAGCATCCCCCTTGCCCGACGGTTTGGCCCTCCGGGTGCTGCCTTGGGAACAACCATCAGCCTGGTCGTCGGCAACGGACTGATTATGAATGTATTTTACGCCCGCAGGCTGCACCTGAATATTGTGGGCTTCTGGAAAAGCATTGCACTTCTTTCCAGGGGGATGCTTGCACCTGCCGTCCTGGGCGTTTGGATTTTGAAATGCTGGCATTTCGGGAATATCTGGCAGTTCCTTGCGGGAATTGCGCTGTATACCTTGGTTTACTGCGCCAGTATGTGGCTGTTGGGCATGAACCGGGAGGAAAAGGCTCTGGTACAGAAGCCCCTGCAAAAAATGAGGAGGAGGATGTCCCGTGGTTAACGTGACTCGGAAAGAAGACTGCTGCGGCTGTGCCGCCTGTGTCCAGGTTTGCCCCAAAAGCTGCATCACCATGGTGCGGGATGCAGAAGGATTTGATTACCCCAAGGCAGATTCTGAGCGATGTGTTTCTTGCGGCCTGTGTGAAAAGGTCTGCCCCGTCTCGCATGCTCAGGCGGAACCGGCAGGGGAGCCGAAGGCCTTTGCCGCCTACGGGCCAGATAAGGACCGGGCGGAGAGCTCCTCCGGCGGCATTTTCGCCCAGCTGGCCAGGCAAACCCTTGCCAAAGGCGGGCTGGTCTTTGGTGTTGCCATGGCAGAGGACGGCAAGACCGCTGTTCACATGGCAATCGACGGTGAAGGGGATCTGCCAAGGCTTCAGGGCAGCAAATACCTGCAAAGCCATATGGGAAATTGCTTCCGGCAGGCGAAAGAGGCACTGGATGTCGGTCGCGCCGTGCTGTTCACAGGCACGCCCTGCCAGATTGAGGGACTGCTGCATTTTCTGGGACGGGATTATGAAAATCTCGTAACGGCGGATGTGATCTGCCATGGCGTTCCCTCGGAAAAGCTCTGGCAAAAATACCTGGACTGCCAGCAGCGCCACCATGGTTCCAGAGTTACCCGGGTATCTTTCCGGGATAAGCGCCAGGGCTGGAAGAGCTTTTCCATGGCGCTGACCTTTGAAAATGGAAAACAATACGCGAAAAAGCTGTATTTCGATACCTATTTGCAGCTGTTTTTGCAGGATCTCTGCCTGCGGCCCAGCTGCTATAGGTGTCCCTCCAGAAAGCTGCACCGCAGAAGTGATCTGACCCTGGGGGATTTCTGGGGCTGCGACGTGGTGTGCCCGGACCTGGACGATGACACGGGGCTCTCCCTGGTCTTTGTTCATTCCGAAAAGGGGCAGCGCGCCTTTGATGCCCTGCCCTTGCAGACAAGATCCGTTACCGTAGATCAAGCGCTGACGGCCAACAAGGCTATGATTCGTTCTCCCGCAAAGCCGCAGCAGCGGGAAGAGGTGCTCAGTGCGCTGGATACGCTGTCCCTGGAGCAGGTGGGCAAACGGTATCTCCGCAAGCTGCCCATGAAAGAGGCCATCCGGCTGTCCATCCCAACCCAGGTTATCCGGACGGCAAAGAAGCTGCTGAAACGGTAAAAAGCATAGGCGTGACTTTTCCGGTCACGCCTTTTGGCTTATTGAAATCTTGCGGCATAGCCGCAGCGGCGGCAGAGGGCTTCGGCGGCTTGTTTCTTAGAAAAGCCATCGTAGATGGCTTTGGCCCTGGGGGACGCCAGAATGGCATCCAGCTCCTCCTCAAAGAGATTTCCAAGGGCCAGGTCCCCCTCATGGTCCAGACAGCAGGGCACCACAGTGCCGTCCCAAAGAATGCCCAGCTGGTCCCGCAGGCCATAGCAGAAGTAGGGGGCGGGATACTCCGGTGCGGACAGGTCCGGCCAGTCGAATTTATCCCCCGGCTCCAGAAAAATCCGGTCGCCCAGGGCGGTGCCCCGTCTGCCGGGAAGCCAGTTGCCCGGGAAGCCCCGGTGCAGCGCATCCAGAATCTCCCGGTTCCGTTCATCCGCGCCGCCGTTGTTCCAAAGCCTGTATACCACGATTTTCTTGCTCAGTGCCGCTTGCCCGAATGCAATGCAGTCAGAAAGATAGCTTTCAAAGGGCACAGCCAGATCATTGGCTTCAAAGGCGTGGAGGGAGATATTGATTTTGTGCAGGGCTGGGGCATTCAAAAGGATATCCTTCCGGGAAGAGAGCAATGTGCCGTTGGTGGTCAGGATGACTTTGAAGCCCGCTTCTGCCGCTAAGGATAGGTATTGCTCCAGATTTGGGTGGCACAGGGGTTCTCCCATGAGATGAAAATAGAGATAGTCCGTATAGGGGCGCAGCTTTTGAAGGGCAGCCGCAAAGTGGAGCGCATCCATAGCGCCGCTTTTGCGCTTGGTCCCGGGACAGAAGGCACAGCGCAGGTTGCACCGGTTGGAAATCTCCAGATAGACCTTTCGGAATCGCTTCATAGTTGGGTTCCTTTCAAAAAATCGCGGAAAAAGGGCGGCAGAGTTTGCCGCCCTTTTCGTGGCTTTTTTACAGCAGCGGAATGCCTGCTTTTTCACAGGTGTCCATGGTTTCCTGATCCCAAATGCTGGACTGCACCTCGCCAATGTGGGCGCAGCCCATGAGCAGCATGGCAAGCCGGGACTGGCCGATGCCGCCGCCAATGGTCAGGGGCAGTTCATTGTGCAGGAGCATCTGGTGGAAGGGGAGCTTCCGCCGGTCGTCGCAGCCTGCAACGGTCAGCTGCCGGTCCAGGGCTTCCGCGTCCACACGGATACCCATGGAGGAGATTTCCAGCGCCCGGTTCAGGACCGGGTTCCAGAAGAAGATGTCGCAGTTCAGGCTCCAGTCGTCATAGTCCGGGGCGCGGCCGTCGTGGGGCTTGCCGGAGCGCAGCGCCCCGCCAATCTGCATGATGCAGGCAGTGGGGTGCTCCCGAACATAGGCGTTTTCCCGCTGGGATGGGGTCAGGTCCGGGTACATGTCCTCCAGCTCTTGAGTCGTGATAAAGCTGACCTCCCGGTTCAAGCGCAGGGTAAGCTGCGGGAAGCGGACATGGAGCCGGTCATTGGTGTCGCAGATAGACCGAACAATGGCCTCTACAATGAGCTTCAGGTAATCCAGATTCCGATTCTCCCGGGTGATGATCTTCTCCCAGTCCCACTGGTCCACATAGATGGAGTGGACATTGTCCAGTTCCTCATCCCGGCGGATGGCGTTCATATCGGTGTACAGGCCGTTGCCAACGGTGAAATGGTAACGCTTCAGAGCCAGGCGCTTCCACTTGGCCAGGGAGTGCACCACCTGGGCATCCTTGCCTACAGCGGGAATATCAAAGCTGACAGGCCGCTCATAGCCGTTCAGATTGTCGTTCAGGCCGGAATCCTCGGTGACGAACAGGGGGGCGGACACGCGCTTCAAGTTCAGCGCATTGGAAAATTCCTGCTGGAAGGTCTGCTTGATGTAGGCAATGGCCCGCTGGGTGTCATAGGCATCCAGCGCGGGCGTATAGTTTTCGGGGACATAAATGGTACGCATTGTGATTCGCCGCTTTCTTTTGTGTTTTGTAGAAGCCTCTCTGGGAGTGCTTACAGAATATGCTTCATTTCATGGACCTTGTCCGTAAATTTTTTGTGCAGGGCGTCCCGCCGCTCTTCCAGGCGGCACAGGCCCTCCATCAGCTCGCCGTTGACTTTAAAGACCGAGTCAAGTCCGTGGTGGTGGGTGGGATAGCCGCCGCTGCGGTAGCGGTCAATGACCACTTCGTACCGCTCCCGGGCAATGTCCACAGCCGTTTCCCAGGAAATATACAGCTCCTGCTGGGCGTGCTGCCCGATGACCGTCATGGTGGGGATATCCAGCTTTTGCAGGCAGGCGGCCATGCTCTCGGCATTCTCCTCAATCAGCAGGCCGTTGCGCCCGTCGGTAACGCCCTCGGCGGCACAGCTGCCGCCAATCAGCACAGCGCCCAGGCCGCAGGCCGCAGCCTCCCGGACTACCAGACCGTTGGTATCGAAGGTGGAGGGGAACAGGAAAAGATTTGCCCGACAATACCAGGCCCGGAGCTTTTCCCGGTCCGCCTCCGGGCCTGGGAAAAAGCACTTGTCCTGCAGATTCAGACTCTCGCTGTAGCTTTTTACAGCCTCAAAGTCTCCGCCGCCGCCGACAAAGACCATGCGGAAGTCCTTTCCTCCGGCTTTCAGTGCGGCCATGGCATCCAGAACAATGCGCAGGCCCTTATACCACATGATCCGGCCTACGAACAGAAAAACAGGCACGTTTCCGGGCAAATCCAAGCCGGAAGTGACCTCTTGAACCAGCGCCTCGCTGACTCTGCCCCGGGGCAGATCGACGCCATTTTGCATAATGACGCATTCGCCCTCATAGCCCAGCGACCGCAGATTTTCCGCAGCCCCACGGCTGACGGCCCAGACTTCGTCGCAGGCATTGATGTTTTCCACCAGGGCGCGCTTACTGCTTTCCTGAAGCACCTTGGAGTGGATGAGATTCGCAATATCCACATCGAACTTGGTGTGATAGGTCATGACCAGGGGCACATCCAGTACCTGCCGGAATTCCCGACCCAGCATGGTGGAGACAATGGGACAGTGGCTGTGCAGCAGCGCCGGCTTGTGCTCGGTCAGCTGCCGCATAACCTCCGGCGCAAAGGGAACGCCCGCCATATATCCGGCGGTCATGCTGCGCAGATCCAGGGCAGGATAGCGCAGAACAGGGAAGGGATAGCCTCCATCGTCCGCGCCGGGATATTCCGGGGTGACGACAATGGGATCGTCCCCCAGTGCATGAAGGTTTTCCCCGTAATTCAAAACCGCATTGGCCACGCCGTCAATGACCGGGGGGAAGGAATCATTCAAAAGGCAAATCGTCTGCAATATACTCACCCTTGTCTTTCAAAAGTATGCTCCTAGAATAGCACACTTACCGGGGAAAAGTCAATGATGATACTTCTCCCAAAGGTAGCGCATGGCCACGGCGTAACCTTGGAAGCCCTGCCCCTTGACAGTTTTCTCACAATACATCCCGGCATAGGAGACTTGCCGGAAGGGCTCACGGGCGTCCACATCGGAGATGTGGACCTCCACAGCCGGAATGGACACGGCTTTCAGCGCATCCAGAATGGCAACGCTGGTGTGGGTATAGGCGGCGGGGTTGATGACAATGCCGTCCATCTTGCCGTAGCTCTCCTGAATCTTATCCACCAGAGCACCCTCATGATTGGACTGGAACTGCTCAAACTCCACGCCCAGCTCCTTCGCCGTGTCGTCAAGGAGCTGCAGCAGATCGGCAAAGGTCTGCATACCGTAAATCCCCGGCTCCCGAATTCCAACCATATTGATATTCGGTCCGTTCAGAACCAGAATCTTCATTGTGCGGTTCTCCCTTCTGAAAGTCTTTGGCAGATTTCCTCAGCGGTCTTTTCGGGGGAGAGTGTATTCTCCACGGAAAAATCGCTGAATGCCGCATACATCGGTGCGCGCTTTTGATACATGGCTTCCAGCTTCCCCACTTGGGACAGGGGACGGCCGTCTGTCGGCAGTGCATTCAGGTCTCGTTTCAGCCAGACGATGGTGCCGTTGCGGTGGAGGGCCTCATAATTGGCAGGAATCGTCACGCAGCCGCCGCCGGTAGCAATCACCAGGCCGGACTGCTTGCCCAGGTCCTTCAAAACGTCTGATTCCTGCTTCCGAAAGGCGGCCTCGCCGTCCCGGGGGATGATTTCTGTGATGGGCCGCCCGGCACGGGCTTCCAGCTCCGTGTCGGCATCCAGAAACTTCTTTCCCAGTATCCCGGAGAGAATGGTGCCCACGGTGGTCTTGCCGCATCCGGGCATACCGATGAGAATCACATTCTCCATCTGTGCCCGAAGAGAGCTATAGATGGTGCCGATCACACCATCGTCGATTTTTGCACCGGTGAACCATTCGGCGCTTTCCTTGGCCTGGGCCACCAGCATTTTCAGGCCGTTCTCTGTTTTCAGGCCCCGTTCTTCTGCCGCAAGCAGAATTTTTGTCCGGGCGGGATTGTAGATGAGGTCCAGCACACCCTCCAGCTTTGGGAAAAGGGACAGGTCCTCTATGGCTGCGCCATCCACATCGGGATACATTCCCACAGGGGTGGCGTTGACGATCAGTGCGGCATCCGTGTGCCGTTCCAGATTTTGATAATTATCCGGCCCGGAGCGGGATAAAATCACCACATGGGCGCCATGCTCCCGCAGCACAGCCACAGCCGTATTGGAGGCACCGCCGCTGCCGCAAACCAGGGCCTTCTTGCCCTGCATGTCAATTCCGGAGTCTGCCAGCATGGTTTCGAAGCCAAAATAATCCGTATTGTGCCCAATGAGTCTTCCGTCCGGCTTACGGACGATGGTATTCACGGCTCCCAGCCTCTTTGCACGGTCCGACAGCTCGTCCAGAAAGGGGATCACATCTTTTTTATAGGGAATGGTCACGTTCAGTCCCGTAAAATCGCCATTTTTCAGAAAATCCTCCAGCGCCTCCGGCTCTTTTTCAAAGAGCGCATAGTCGTAGGAGCCAAGCATGGCGTGAATCTGGGGAGAATAGCTGTGGACAAGCTTTCTGCCAAGCAAACCGCACTGCATCAGACCACCTCCGTAAAGCTGCCCAGGTATTTGAATTCCTCGCAGAAATCATCCAGCTCACAGATCAGCTGCACGAACTCCTCGGAGTAGATGGAGGTTTCCAGGTCAAAATAGAACATGAATTCAAATTCCCGATCCGGAATGGGTCTGGATTCCAGCTTGGTCACGTTGATGCCCAGCGCATAGATTCTTGCCAGAACCTTGTACAGTGCGCCGGGCTTGTGGTTCAGCACCATCATGATGCTGGTTTTGTCCGAACCCGGGTAGATTTCCAGGTCCTTGCTGATGCAGATGAAGCGGGTGCGGTTGTTCCCCTTGTCCTGAATGGAGGCGGCCAGATTTTGCAGACCATAGAGCTCTGCACAGGACCGGCTGCTGATAGCCGCCACATCCTTGCGGCCGGAGGAGGCCACCATTTCCGCTGCCACGGCGGTATTGGCCACGGCAACCACATTCACATTTTTCAGCCCGTGCAGGAAGCTGCCGCACTGATTGATGGCCTGCTCATGGGAATAGATTTCCCGAATATCCTCCAGTTTTGCCCCCGGTGCAGCCAGCAGGTTGTGGTCCACCTTCAGCCGGAAGGTGCGGACAATGTAGAAATTGTGCTGGATCATCAAATCGTACACCTTGGTCACAGAGCCTGCGGTGGAATTCTCAATGGGCAGGATACCATACTTGCACAGCCCCTGCTCGATGGCCTGGAAGACCCCGTCAAAAGTCTTGAAATAGAGAATCATGGGATTTTTGATGATCTTTTCGCAGGCAAGCTGGGAGTAGGCCCCTTCAACGCCCTGGCAGGCTACCTGGGCCTGCTGGGGGAAGAGCTTGGGTGTCTCCTCAATGGCCTTGCTGACCTTCTCATAAAGGGCGCGGTTGCCGCCGTTGCGCTTAGCCTGATAGCTGCGGCTCAGCTCGAAGAGCATAGAGTACAGCGTTCTCGTGTAGGCGGCCATTTCCGGGCCGGCCTTTTGCGCCACATCCTGAAGCTTTTCCCGCTCCCGGGCAGGCATGAAAATGGGCAGATTGTTGGCCTTTTTGTAGTCTGCTACCTGGGCGGCAATGTCCATGCGGCGGCAAAACAGCTTGATGATTTCATCATCAATTTCGTCAATCTGGCCTCTCAGTTCCGTTAAATCCATATCTTTCAACTCCTAATCTCTGAAAAAACCGTCTGTCAAAAGCATGTCCATCAGCACAATGGCAGCGGCAGCCTCCACCACGGGGACCGCCCGGGGCACAATGCAGGGGTCGTGCCGTCCTCTGACCTCCAGGGTGCATTCCTCCAGTGTGGAGAGACGAACGCTTTTCTGGGCCTGTGCAATGGAGGGGGTGGGTTTAAAAGCAGCCCGGAAAATCAAGGGCATTCCATCGGTAATTCCCCCCAGAATTCCGCCGCAGTTGTTGGTCTGGGTGACGATTTTTCCGTCTTCCACCCGGAAGGGGTCGTTGCTTTGGCTGCCCCGCAGGGAGGCGACCCCAAAACCCGCTCCGAATTCCACGCCCTTGACAGCCGGTATGCCATAGAGCATCTGGGCAAGCCTTCCCTCCATACCGCCGAACATGGGCTCTCCCAGCCCGGCAGGAAGGCCTGTGACGGCGCACTCTACAATCCCGCCGACGCTGTCCAGATTTTCCTTTGCCTGGGCAATGCGCGCCTGCATTTGTTCGCCTTTCCCGGCATCCAGCGTTGGAAAGTGAGATAGTACCCGGTTCGTTGCCGGAGAGACGGGGTCATAGGGCGTATCCCAGATGTCTGCAATCATGGCAATGTGGGCAGAGATGACAATTCCCTTGCGTTCCAGCCACTGCTTGCACAGTCCGCCTGCAATGCAGAGGGGGGCCGTCAACCGCCCGGAGAAGTGGCCGCCGCCGGCAGCGTCCTGGTGCCCATGGTATTTGATTTGCGCCGTATAGTCGGCGTGGCCTGGCCGGGGGCAGTCTTTCAGATTGGCATAGTCCCCGGAGCGGGTGTTTGTATTGCGGATCACCGCTGCAATGGGGGCTCCACAGGTGGCGCCCTCCTCCAGCCCGGAGAGAAATTCCGGCGCGTCTGCCTCCTTGCGGGGAGTAGAGTATGCATTCTGTCCCGGAGCGCGGCGGGCCAGAAAGGCGCGCAATGCCGCCAGATCTACGCCCAGTCCTGCCGGAATACCGTCCAGAACCATGCCAATGCCCGCGCCGTGGGACTGGCCGAAAATCGATAGCTTTAGATGTTTACCGTAGGTGCTGCTCATAGCTGCCTCCTAGTTTTCGAAATTCTTCAAAAAATCCGGGGTAGGATTTTTCTACGCACTGTGCCCCCAGAATGGTAACGCCTTTTTGACACACCGTGGCCGCTATGGCCGCTGCCATGGCAATGCGATGGTCGTTTCGGCTGTCCACGGTTCCGCCTTTCAGACTGGTACCGCAAACCGTCAGGGTATCCTCCGTGGCAGAGGCTTTGCCGCCCAGAGCTTCCAGCATGGCAATGACGGATTCCACACGGTCTGATTCCTTTAGACGCAGCCGCCGAATATCCGTGAAGACCGCTCCATGGTTTGCGGCGGCAGTCACGGCCAGAATGGGCACCAGGTCTGGAATGTCCGCAGCGCAGATGGTCAGATTGTCCGCGGCCAGTGCCGGGAGAAGCCGGGCGCAGGCCCGGTCCCCCTGGGGAGAATCCGGGTTCAGGTTTTGAACGGTGACACTGCTGCCCAGAGCCTTTGCCGCCAGGAAGAAGGCAGCGTTGCTCCAGTCACCCTCTACGGTCAGCTCTCCCGGGCTGCGGAAGCCGCCGCCGGAAACGGTAAAGTCTTTGGAGGGCTTGTCGAACAGCGCCATGGCTTGCTGCGTCATGGTCACGTAAGGGGCGGATTCCAGCTTTCCTAAAACCTCAGTGCGGCTTTCCCCGGGAATCAGGGCACAGGCCAGAAGCAGGCCGGTGATAAACTGGCTGGAAACCCCGCCGCTGATGCGGTAAACACCGGGGTGCAGCCGCCCTGTGCAGCGGATGGTGGCCTCCGTGGGCCGGGTCAGGGTGCAGCCCATGCGTTCCAGCTCCTCCCACATGGGGCTCAGAGGCCGCTGGGGAAGCCTGCCGGTCATCAAAAAAGTGGCGTCGCAGCCGAGCGCCCCGGCCACCGGCAGCAGAAACCGCAATGTGGAGCCGCTGTCCTGGCAGGGGAGAATGGCAGATTCGGGAATTTCCTGAACAGGTTTTACAGAAAAACCGTCCGGGAGTCTGGTGATCTCTGCACCCAGAGCATTCAGGCATTGGGCGGTTGCATCAATGTCCCGGTTGCTTTCCGGGCAGTGCAGGATGGTTTCTTTGTCCGCAAAAGCGGCGCAGATCAGCATTCTGTGGGCCTGGGATTTGGAGGGAATGGCAGTAACCGTGCCGTGGAGCTTCCCCGGTGTAATGGTAATATCCATAGCCTTACATTCCTTCCTGAATCCAGGCAAGCACATCCGAAACCGGGACAGGGAGCACCTTGCAGGAGCCGATGGCTTCTGGGACAATGAGATCCAAGGTGCTGCCGCTGCGCTTTTTATCGGAAAGGGCAATCCCCGCCAGAATCTCGGGGTCATCACTCGTTTCCACCGGCAGACCATAGGCACGCAGGGTTTTGAGGATGCGGCCACAGTCCTCCCTGGAAAGAATTCCCTTTGCCGCTGCGGCTCTTGCCACAATGGCTGTGCCAATGGCTACGCTTTGACCGTGAGACAGGGTGAAGCGGCTGTTGGCCTCCACGCTGTGACCAATGGTGTGACCCAGATTCAGCAGCTTTCTGGTCCCAACGTCAAATTCGTCCCGGTCTACCACATCCCGCTTCATGGCAACGCAGCGTTCAATGACGTATTCCCGGTCGAATTCCATTCCGGTTCCCGACAGATAGTCAAAGAAATCCCGGTCAAAGAGAATGCCATACTTGATGACCTCTGCACAGCCGTCCCGGAAGATGGCCTTCGGCAGAGTGTCCAGGCAGGCAGTATCGCAGAGCACCAGGCTGGGCTGCCAGAAGGCACCCACCAGGTTCTTACCCTCCGGCAGATCAATGGCGGTCTTGCCGCCAACGGAGGAATCCACCGCTGCAAGCAGAGTCGTAGGCACCTGTACAAACCGAATGCCCCGCAGATAGGTTGCTGCAGCAAAGCCTGCCAGGTCTCCCACCACGCCGCCGCCCAGGGCAACGATGGCATCGGTGCGGGTCAGATGGTTCCGGGCCAGAAAGGCCAGAAGCTTCATATAGGTATCTGCGCACTTGCTGGCCTCTCCGGCGGGGAAGACAAAGCTTTTGACCTGAAATCCGGCGTCTGCCAGGCTCTTTTCAGCGACTTGGCCGAACAGGGAATAGACCGTTGTCTCGCTGACCAGAGCTACGGTTTGAATTTTTCCAAGCTCCTTCACATAGCCGCCCAGTTGGGGCAGCAGGCCGTTTCCGATCAGAATATCGTAGTTTTTGGAAGCTGCAACCGATAGTTTCCTCATCCGTCCACTTCCTCCTTTGCCTTTTTGCCCGCTTCCAGCAAGGCCGTCAAGCGTTCTCCGTCCCTGGCTTCCAGCGCGTCCCGATAGGCGGTCAGGCTGTCCAGATAGGTGTTCAGCTCAAACAGCAGATTTTCCCGATTTTCCAGGAACAGCTCGCTCCACATGGGCGCATTCAGCCATGCCACCCGGGTCAGGTCCTTGTAGCTTCCGGCGGAGAAGCCCTTGTGCTGCCGGGCTGTGGGGGATTTGATAAAGGCGTTGCTCAGCACATGGGGCATCTGAGAGGTAAAGGCAATCATCCTGTCGTGCTCCTCCGCAGTGGTAACGGAGAACATTCCAAAGCCGCAGGGTGCCATGGCATCCTTTACCCGCTGCAAAAGGTCAATATCGTCAAATCTGGGGGGCACCAAAACCATGGGCGCGCCCTTGTAGAGATCCGCCCGGCTGTACTTGAAGCCGGAAAAATGGGAGCCTGCCATGGGGTGACCGCCTACAAAGGTAAAGCCGTATTTCCGGGCCACCGGGAAGCAGCGCTTGCAGACCTCCTGCTTAATGCCGCACAGGTCCAGAACCAGAGCACCGGAATCCACCAGGCGGCCGTTGTCCTCCAGCCATTTGGCGCTGCCGCCGGGGTAGATGGCAAGCAGCAGCAGCTCACACGCCGGGATGGTTTCCTCGTCCAGCCGTCCGTGGACCGCACCGGAGAGCATAGCAAAGGACAGGGTGCTTTCGTCCAGGTCGGCAGCATAGACCGTGTGACCTGCCACAGCATAGGCCCGGGCCATGGAGCCTCCAATCAGACCTAAGCCCAAAATGCCTACCTTCATACCATGGCCTCCCGAATGGCGCGGACCTTCCGGGCCACCTCGTCAAACTGGGCGGGGGTCAGGGACTGCGCACCGTCACACAGAGCCTTTTCGGGATTATTGTGGACTTCGATCATCAGTCCATCCGCGCCCGCTGCCACGGCGGCACAGGACATGGCAGAAACCAGTCTGGATTTGCCTGTGGCATGGCTGGGGTCTGCAATTACAGGCAGATGGCTCAGCTCGTGCAGCACCGGAATGGCGGACAGATCCATGGTGTTTCTGGTGTAGGTTTCAAAGGTCCGGATACCGCGCTCACAGAGAATCACATTTTCATTGCCCTCGCTCATGATGTATTCGGCACTCATGAGCAGCTCTTGCAGGGTGTTGGCCAGGCCTCTTTTCAGGAGAATGGGTTTCTTCGTCTTGCCCAGCTCCTTCAGGAGGTCGAAATTCTGCATATTCCGGGCGCCGACCTGAATCACATCTACGTTTTCAAACAGGTCCAGCGCATTGATATTCATGATTTCCGTCACGATGGGCAGCCCGGTTTCCTGCTTCGCAATTTCCAGCAGGCGCAGCCCGTCAGCGCCCATGCCCTGAAAGGCGTAGGGAGAGGTTCTGGGCTTGAAGGCACCGCCCCGCAGGATGGTAGCGCCGCTTTCCTTCACGGCCTTTGCAATGCCAACGATCTGCTCTTCGGATTCCACCGAACAGGGACCGGCGATCATGGCAAAATATCCGCCGCCTATCCGGGCGGGGCCTGCCTCTACAATGGTGTCGTTGGGGTGGAACTTTCGGTTGGCCTGCTTGAAGGGCTCCGTGACACGCTTCACGGATTCCACCATGTCCAGGCTTTGCAGCAGCTCCATGTCCACCCGGCTGGTGTCACCCACCAGACCAAGAATGGTCACCTGGGTGCCCTCGGATACGTGAACATCCAAATTCTGGTTTTTCAGCCACCGGATCAGGTGCTCCTTCTGCTCCTGGGTGGTTCCGTTTTTCAAAATCGCAATCATTTTTCATTCCGCTCCTTGCAAAAAAATAAGCGCCGCACGGAAATTCGTGCGGCGCAAGGCTTTCATTTTCGCATCCCAAAAGAATTGCAGCACAAATTTCTATTACTTTTTTGCCTCAAAAAAGTAATAGTAGTAATAAAAGTTGGCTGCAAACAGATTCAGCATGGAATTGCCTCCAAAATGGGATTGAGGTGATTATAGCACCGGGAAAGGGGAATTGCAAGAGGTTTTGAAAATTTTTGTTCTTCCTTGAGAAAACCTTGTTTTTGCAGAAAAGACAGTGGACATTTGCGATAATATGTTTTATACTGAACGCAACGTATTTCCCTGGAGGTACCCATGGACTATCTTTCTCAACTCAATCCCGCCCAGGCAGAGGCTGTGACCACTACGGAAGGGTATATCCGGGTGGTGGCCGGTGCGGGCTCCGGAAAAACCAAAACGCTTACGGCGCGGTATATGTATCTGGTGGATATGCTGGGCATCTCCACTGCCAATATTCTCTGCGTGACCTTCACCAATAAGGCCGCCGCAGAGATGAAAAAGCGCATCCGTCGGCAGCTGCCCGACCAGGACCTGGCCAGAATCACCACCTTCCACGGCTTCTGCGTCTCCCTGCTAAAGGAGGACTGCCATGTGGTAGGCTATCCCAAAACCTTTCTCATCATGGATGAGGAGGATAAGAAGGCCATGCTCTCCACGGTTTTTGAGGATCTGGGCATTACAGGCCGGGATATCACCATCCAGGAGGCCATCGACCATATCAGCTGGCGCAAGGGCGGCAGAGGGTATGTCAAAACCCTCATCGATTCCGATATGAATCGCCTTCTGGAGCTGACCCAAAGCGCATCCACCCTGAAAGATAAGATCCTCTATCGCTATTTTTACGAGCAGCGAAAGTGCTTTGCCCTGGATTTTGACGATTTGATCTATTTTGCCCTGTACATTCTCAACCACAGCCGGGAGG
>OLYI01000037.1_pt1 | contig 66993 bp, 73 predicted proteins | sample 1644251 | NCBI WGS metagenome assembly OLYI01 (sample SAMEA103958140, study PRJEB25191) | human gut metagenome | biome: human-associated habitat [ENVO:00009003]; feature: intestine environment [ENVO:2100002]; material: feces | place: Germany | collected 2013/2015 | reverse complement strand
TCTGACATGACAAAGCCCCGGCTTGAGAAAGTCAGGGCTTTGTTTTATGTTTTACAGCAGGTTACATAGGAGGCTGTGCCAATTTTGACACAGCCACATTTCTGCGGCGAGCCATTTTACATCGTTTGTCGAGGTAACTACGCCGAGCAACAGTACGTTGTCTGGGAGATGGGCGGCTCCGTTCGTAGTCGTGAGGATTACGAGCGACACAGCAAAGGTCTCCTCTTCTGAGGTTAGACTGGCACCATTGGTGTAGTCCTTATAGCGGAGCTTCGCGGTCGGAGTGCCGAAGTTATCGCGGAGATACTTCTCGATGTCAGCGAAGGCTGCGCTGATGCGAGGGTCGCTTACGACCGAAAGGTCGGTAGGCGGCTCCGCGTTGGGAGTCACGGTTGTTGTGGGTGTAGCCTTGTGGCCGAAGATGGATTTCACACGGGAGAGGAGTTGGTTGAGGTTGTTGGTTTTTCTCATTTTCTTGATTTTTTATTGGTGGTTTGTGAATTGAGTTCGTTGATTTTCTCTTCGAGACGTTGCTTTTGGTCGAGGGCGCGGGCGGTTTCCTGCACACGATCTTCGTATGCTTTCACCTCCGATTCGATTTGCTTGACGCGCTCCGGGTCGCGGAACCAGCTTTGGATGCTATCCAGACCCTCGGAGTTGACGCCGCCGTGCATCAGTATGTAGTGATACTTGATGTCGGAGATGCGGGCCTGTTCGATACGCGACTCCTGCCAGATGAAAGTAGCTCCGAAGAGGATAAAGGTGAACACCGAGAAGAACATGGCGAGATACACCTGCCAAGATTCACGAGCGATATGGATGGTCTTTTCAATCTTCTGCACCGGAGGGTTGGCGGTGAAATTGTCAATCTTTTCCGCGATTTCGGTCTTGAGATTGCTAACCGATGTGGTCAGATCTTCGCCAATGTCGCTGACGGTTTTATTATGATCCTCGATTGACGATTGCATTGTATCGACCTTCTCAATGACGGCTGAAGTGATGGATGTCCCCATGTTGTCCAAGTCGTCGGTGGTAGCACAGTTGAGCTGTGTCTCTTTGATTTCGGCACACGTGCCGCTGATAGTGCTGAGGTCGTCAGCGATGTTTTGGAGAAAATTCTCCGGGGAATTGTCAAAATTTTGTTTCATTTTTTCTCTGTTGAGTGTTACAGACTTCTGCCTCTTTTTCTCTTTTTACGGCGTTTCATCTCATTAATGAACGCCTCCTCATCCTGGTCGTAGGCAGGTCCGACTTGGAAAAGTCCGCCGACCGCATTGCCGAGATTTTCGGCAATATCGGCTCCGGCTTCTATGATTTTTGCTGCGGCGCTCGGCGTCTGTTTCGGTTGCTGTTGCATCGGTCTTGGTGCTGGAGCCGAGGGTTGAGCCTGGCGGTTTTTGTTCCGGTCGAGAGCCTTGCAGATGGTCTGGTATGAACATCTGCCGTCTCTGTCAACCTGAGATGCCTTGAACTTCTGCCCATCTTTGATGTAAGAAAGACCTTCGACTTCAGTCGTGCCTCGTCGGAATTTCTTCCTGACGGAGATGCCTTTCTGAGCAAGTTCGCGCTGAAAAGATGTCCAGTCCTTTGCAGTCCGCTTGGCGGCTTGAACGGCGAGATAAATCTCCTGACGGGTCTTTGAGCGACCTTTCAGCCGGTCAACTTTTACCTTGTCTTTGTTCTCTCCAAAGGTTAAACCGTACTTCTTTTTAAGCTCCTTGCAGATGGCGTTGCTACGGTAATATTCGTAACTGTCGTTCACGCATCTGCCATTATTATCCACTCGATTATAGACGATATGGCAGTGCGGATGCTCTTTATCCAGATGGCGCGCTATGATAAACTGGGTGTTCTTGATACCCATTTTCTCCATATATTCCAGCGCGAGTTTCACCATGGCTTCATCTGAAAGCCGTGCCGAATCCTCCGGCGAATATGATAGAGAAATGTGTCCGCACCAATGCTGGACGCGACTGTTGAGATGCCGCTGGCACTCGAAACCATCGACAATATCTTTCGGCGTATCGGTCAACAGTCCCTCGGAATAGAGTAATCGAGCCTCTTTGTTTTCCTCTTTCAGCGCGAGAACATACTCCACGCAGCCGGAGAAACAGCTCCCTTTAGTGATGCCTCCAATCATGCGACAGCTTGGTGTAAAGTGATTTTATCTCCTTGCTCAACTTGTCAAGTGACCATTGCACCAGCTTGAAACCGCCTTCGTTGGCTTTCTTCGCAAGCTGATTGAGATTGTTCGCCATGCTTCCAATTTGGCGCAAAAGTGCCATATCTTCGGGTTGGGCAACTTGTATTACCTCTGATTTTGTCAGAGCGCATCGCCAGTAGTCGGACAGTTTTCTGCCGGATTTGCGGCATTTTTCAAGCGCGATCTGATACTGTTCATTCTTGAGTCTGACGCTGACAACGACTGTCTTGTCTGACTCCTTTACAGCTCCCGGAGGAGCCTTCTTTCTTTTTGCAAAAGTCATTTTCGGAATTTTGAAATTTGACATTGTGACCATCGGGAACGGACTCCAGCCGCCCGGTAACGGAGGATGCAAGGTCGGGAATGTTTACATTGCCACTACCTTGCTATCCTCCAAACCTTATCAGGCTTTTCCGGATACCGGCATTGCCGATGGCTTCGCCATTCCACTGCTTTTAGGCAGTGGTCAGAACGATTTACTGATTACGGTGAACCAACTCTCGTAGTTGGCTGAGTTGCTGTCGAGGTGCTCGTTTATGATATGCTCGACAAAGTTGCTTACGCTGTAACCGGGTCCACCGAAGAATCGGGCGATACGCTCGATACGGTCAAACGTGTCGTTGCTAATTGCCACCTGATGCTTGTTGTCCTTGCCGAGCTTAATCAGACCGAAGTATGCCTTGCGGTAATCTTCGAGGTCGCTCTTGCGCTGCTTGGCGGTGGGGCGGGATGATTTGGGTTGAGCGTTGTCGCTCTGTTCAGCGATTGGCTGGACATCGGGAGTGGTAGTATTTTCCATAGATTCAGAGAAAATTGAATTGTTAGACATATCAGTCATTTCGGATGACTGAGGATTTGTAGATTTTTCTGCTTTCACTTTTTTGAGTTTTTTATGAGCTTGCGCTCGGTTTGACTTCTTCGATGCTGACGAGTTCCAGTTGTAGTGCGTCAATGAGTTGGCGCAATGCCGGATTTCGTTGCATCATTTGTTCGAGTATGCCGCGTGGAGTTTGCTCGGCAATTAGGAAGTCTGCAATGTCAAGACCTTGTTCCCGCTGTTCATCGGTCGCCATCTGTTCAAGTTGTTCAAACAGACTTGCCTTTATTCCCGAATCATCGAATAGCGTCAGTTTTTTGCGCCAATCGTCAGTGGCGTTAAGGTCGGGAACCAGCATCACCTCTCTTCCTCGGAGTGCTTGGATTGCCTCGCGGTTGAGACAACTGCACTTTCCGCCCGTGGCGAGCCACAGATATTGCGGTAGGTAGTGAGTTGCGAGTATTGCAGTCTTCTCACTCTCCACGATAGCCACCGGCTTATCTCGGATATAAGGGAGCAAATGCTCTCCGAAGAAACATTGGGTAAGTTTGTAGTCCGGCAATCTCAACACCGAGTGTACCCAGTTGATGTGTGGGAACGGTTCCTGCACACGATGCCCGGTCAATCTGTCATACAGCATAATCTTACCGCTTCGGACTTCACCGTCATTTGAGATTTGCCAGAACACCGTGGATCCTTGCCAATGCTTTGATGTGCCCACCCGATACATCTCCATCAGTCTGGTTGCCTCGTCACTACCGATTACAGTTGCCACGAAAGCGAACAGATTGTTGCGGTCATAGCCTCGCATGGTGGCCGCCACCATTGCATCATCAATCCTGTTCATCGGTAGTAACTTTGTTAGCGGAGTAACATGAAAGCTTCTGATACCATCCTTGTCGTATGCGACGGAACAGGGTATTGAGATTGCGGGTAAGGAACATCTTGAATGTATGGTCTTTCATCCCGAACCGCTCGGCTATACGGATGCCGTCGGCGGTGGAAAACTCCTCGGGGAGATGCTCATAAACGGTGCGGTGTAATTCATTCAGCTTCTCCTCGCTGATACAGGTGAGAACGTTGAGTGCGTTGGCTCGGAAATATTCAGCTAATTCTATCGCACCTGCCACATCGTCATCCTCGATGTCTAACGGACGAGGTTGGCCTTCGCTGACAGCCCAGCGGATAAGTCGGAGAATCAGGCAGAATCGGAGCACATAGATTTCGAGTTTACAAAAGAAACTGACCATGTTGTCGCTCATCTCCTTGTCGCATAGCGCGGCATTCTCATGCTGCCACTCATAGAGTCTCCGCTTGGCATCCGGAGTGAACCGCATGACGGTGGGGATTGGCTCCTTATCTTCGTTGACTACACATTCCACTGAAAGAAGACGGTGGAGTATGCGCTCCCATTCACGGTCGAGGTCATCACGCACTTCATCCTCGTTCCATCTCGGTTTGACGTTACTCTTGGTCATCGCAAAGAGTATGCGGTCAATAAAACCGTTGGCGGCTCTCTCGCCGTTGGCAAGTTCAGTTAGCAGACGTTTCTGAATTGTGCCGACCACTGAGATGAACGGACGCTTGATGAAGATGGAGTTCTGACAATTCTTTCGGTCAGATATCGTAGTGCTTCCGTTGAAAGCGGAAAGCCAGAATTGTTCTTCCGAGCCTGTATTGTAGCGTGTGAAGTTCTTGAACCATGCCGACAGCTCGTCAACCCAAAGGCATAAGCCACGTGGGTTATGGGAGTGAATGGCACTGAGACCTTCCTGCGTCACATCCGAAACCAGATAGCGCAGACGCTTCGGCTCTTTCGGGAACTCATCCAATCCGGCACTGATACGTTCCTTGCGGCTCATTGCTACCGCTTGCTGGTATTCACAATGCTTCTTTTGAAACTCCTGATTGTTCTTCCAGTCGGCATTGACGAGCGGGCGCATCACGAAAGTCAGAGGATGTGACTTGCAGTCTCCGGGGCGTCCGACAATGGCAATATACATGATTGCCGATTCCTGCCAGCTGCGTTTAACCTCGACGCGATGGGTATTGCCGATTGCCACAGATATGGCGGCAAGCATAGCTGATGCAGTATAATCAATCGGGAATGCGCAGGTGGTGTTGAGTTCAAGAATAATCCGTTGCATCTTTGCCGGAAATACATGAACAGGGAAGTCGCTGTTAGCTGACCTTGTGTGATTCATCAGCGCACTGATTACTGAGTCTGGAGTAATATTCTTTTCCATAGGCTCAGAAATTATAGCCCCCTCTGGGACGGCGTTTCATACCGGCAGTGATAGCCGCTGCGGTTTCGGCGAGAGAAGGGGCCGCGGAGTGTTTGCGACCGTTCTCTATCCATGCGTATAGTTCATCCTCGTAGAAATAGAGGAGTTTGCCGCGCTTGTAGCTCGGAATGGGGTCATTCGGAGCTTTGATGCCACGGTAGAGGCTCGAAAGTGACTTGCCTATTATCTGGCAAGCCTCTTTCGCATACACGAGTCTGCGTGAGGGTTTGACATTCTTGATAGGGTTGGCGATGCCGAGCTTTTCAAGTATGTCGAGCACTCGGTCGAGTTTTTCAGAGAGACCGCTTACCACATGTGGCAGCTGATCGAAAGTTGGTGTTGATGTTTCCATATTGGGGCGGTTTTGAATTGTTTTACGGAAATAGAACCGCACTGATTGAAAGTGAGTTGAAGGTGAAATAAATAACCGCAAACACTTTCTAAAATAACCGTTTTGCAAGTGCTAACCGTCTGAGAAACAGGGCTGAAGAACTGGAATAAATTGTATGGTGAAAATTTGAGAGATGGAGTGATTTTGCGGTGATTTTCGATAAATCACTCCTGATGGTTATTATGGTGTCAATAGATAGTGGTAGTGTCCGTAAAAAGTGCTAAATTTGCATAATGAAAACATCGTCTAATAATCATACCAATAAGCACTGGCTCGTTTTTGCAAATGCGAAACGATGCAATCATTATGCTTCTTTAGCTGAAACAGGCTTTATAAGCTGGAAAAAAGAGCGAAATAATTTTGCTATTGGTGATATTGTATATGTGTTTAGTTCAGCGGAACGTAGAATTATTTTTAAGACCGTGGTAACTGGCATTGAGGAAAGATCTGACAGTAAATACTGGGTTGAAAGTGCGCCTAATGATATAACGTGGCGATTAGAGGCAATTATGGAATATAATGGGGATGCTTTGGATGAAGATTCATTGAAGAAACACGGTTTCAAAGGAGGTCGGAGTCTTCAACATCCTATGTGCAATAATCCTGATTTGTTTGATTATATAGAAAATCAGTTTAATATTCAGTCGTGATAATGAAAAGCGGATAACTCTGGCGATTGCGCCATTGTTATCCGCTGATATGACAGAATAGGGTTATCTCAGGCTCTATTAAGTATGTCCACGTTGATGTTGCCATACCGCTGAAAGTGTTTGAACAGCTTGTCCATCTGGTCGCGGGTATGGATGGGAATTCTTTCTTTTGTTGATTTGCTCTCTCGGAGTTTCTGCTCGATTGTCCGTATCTGGGTACTTTCAAACGGTTTTTCAAAAACCTTCTTAACGAAACGTGCGATGACTCCTCCCTGGAGTCTGAGGAACTTGCCGACGTTATAGCCAAGATGCTTCAAATCCTCCTTGGTCAGGTGGTCGCTTCTAAGATTTACCGGAGTGAAAGGCGGCATCGCATGGACTGTCCAAATCTTCGCGTTGTGATGAAGCTTCTGTAATTCGTCGGCATCAAGATATGGTTGCATCATGAATGTGATATATGCGCATAGAAACTCAATCTGAGCCATGCTGAATTTCATATCCTCCTCTTTAAGTTCTTCGTGTGCGGCATTGCACAGCTCGTGCTGTGAGAGAAGTTTCTTCTGTATCTCAGTCTGTTCATTATCTGACTTCATCGTATTTATGGCGGCTTCCAGCTGCTCTGGAGAATACACATCACCGTCAGCTGAGATATATGCTTCCTCTTCCCATTCCTCAATACGGATATTACCGTTATCCTCTTTGATTCGGTTTTCTTTCGCCGTTTTTGTGAAACAGCCAATTTTGTCGTTGGACTCCGGGTAGGCACGTACACGATAGATGCCGAGTTCCAGTTCCTTCTTGATATGCTTGGGCTGGAGGCTTACCCATTCGTTGTACAGGGTATCCGATTCGGTCACTTCTTCTACTGAATGTCCGCCGATATAGTCCTCAAAATATGGATATTCGCCTCGCAACTCTATACGTTCTTGCAAACTGCTGTATTCTTTGATGTTATGTTCAAGTTCAACGAAAACAACATCATCCTCATCAAGGGGACCTTCATATACTTTCTGGCCATTTATAATAACATATCTGTCATTTTCATCGCTATTGGCCTCCTCTACAAGTTCACCTCCGCTATAATCTTCCGGGTAATCATCGTCAGGATAATATAAATCCTTCTGAATCACTTGTCCGGCTGATGCGGTGGAATCGTCCATCTCGTTTAGCGGTTCGTCGGGTAATTCAACGGCTCCTTCTTCTCCGGCTGTGGTATTCGCAATGGCTACTTGCTTTTTTCTCTGAAAGACTGATAATAATCTGTCAAACAGACTTTCGATTGCTGACTGGAAACCGAAATATAGACCGATTGTGAGGACAAGGAAAACGGCAAAGAGAACATTGCCGGTAAATTCGTCAGTGCCGAAACGGGTTATGGCGGCATGGCGACCAAGTAAAGCCATGATACCGCATCCGGCAATCACGGCACTCCATATAAAAATTTTGTCCCGGGTAGGGGGAGCAAAGCTCCTCAAGCGCTGGGGCGTATTTCTCATAAGCAAACAGTGGATTAAATATTCACGTCTTTATAGACAATTTAACCCACTGTTTTGTTCGCTCTACCAATGGTGGATTTCCAGATCTAATAACTTTTTAATAGTCGTACTTGCGACTATTAACCCGAAATTATGACAATAATAGTTCAAACTACGACTATTCCGCATTGAATAATTACAATACTAGCTAAAGTGTATTGTCTGTCAAAGGGCAACTGATTACCTATAATTCTGTCGGCTGAAGGTTAAGGATATAAAGTAAAATGTCCATAACTTGTGGTTGTTTTCTCAAAGTTATGGACAGTGTAAGGTGTATGAAAAGACGCTAATTTTTGGGGAACGTTTTCTCTATTTGAGAGGCGACACGCTTAATAGCTCCGTTGAAATCTCCTTGTCTATCCATACCGAGCCCAAAAGCGCCTCTACAAGATGCAACTGGTCTTCCAGAGAAATAATCTACGAAATTTACGGTAACTATAGATTCTTCATCGTTTTGGGTTACTCCAAATCGGACTAATAGAAGTTGTTGCTTTTGCTCATAAGTAAGTTCACTTATAGCTTGATCGCCTACCATCTGTAATCTTGAATTATCAATGGCATCATAAATCTTAACTTCTGCATCCATTAATGCCGCGGAGCCTTGATAGTTCATAACATCAGTTAGAGAAGCATATTTATATCTTGATAAATCTGCTGACTGTGATACGGTGGTTTTAGATGTAGTACAGCTGACTATGCATATACATAACATCAGTATGAGAAGCTGGGCTTTCTGTTTCATTGAAATAAATGTATAATATGTGCAAAGTTAGACATTCTCAGTGAAATAAACGTAACAATTTGGCTACAAAATACTGATAGACCTTTCTCACAGAAGATGCAGAAGTCGTGTATTTTACGGCACTCGCCGAAGTAAAGTTCTTTTCGTTCCTCAACTTCCATAAAAAATGGATTGCTGAGCTTTACAGGATGGTCAAAGATACCCTTCGGCCGAGACCCTCAAAGATTCGGAAGAGGGTGTTGAGCTGGACATCGGCTTTACCGTTTTCCAGACGGGAGATATAGGTCTTCTTCGTACCAATACGCTCGGCGAGCTGCTTTTGGGTAAGCCCAGCTCTGAGTCTCTCTTCCTTCAAGGTCGCAGCGAGACAGAATGCTTGAGTTTCCTTATCAAACTCATCACGTTCCGGTGTGCCGACTTTTCCGTACTGCACATCAAGCAGTTCATCCAAAGTCGTGCAATTCATAATTCGTTCGTCTTTATTTGTTTCCATGATTCTTTTCGTTAAAATATTCCTTCATCAGTTTGGTCGCCTTCTCAATCTCGTTGGAAGGAGTTTTCTGAGTCTTTTTCTAGAATCCGTTGAAAAGGATTACCAGCTCTCCTTCATCGAAGCAACAGAAGACTCTGAAAATGTTGCCTCCCGACTCTATCCTGATTTCAAAAAGACCTTGTACCGTTTTTATAGTCTTGAAGATTGATACAGGAAGTCTGTCGATGGTTGATATCCACACCAGTATCTGTGTGATCTTCTTTTGCACAGATGCCGGCTAGGACTTGAAGAAGTCCAGAAAATAGTTCTTATAGAATTTTACGGTCCTATTTGCCATATCTTTATTATCTAACTGCAAAGTTAACTAAAAAGTTTACTTTGACAAAATTATTTGTGAGTCATTTAAGTGAGATTGAGTTGGCGGCATCGCGCTTCTTCTGGCTGATGACCTCTGCATAGATCTGAGTCGTGGCCACGTTTTTATGCGTAAGCATCTTGCTGACGGTATAGATGTCGGTACCGTTGGTTATCAGCAATGTAGCATAGGTATGGCGCAATCCGTGGAAAGTGATTTTCTTCTTGATGTCGGCATCTTTGAGCCATTTCTTGAATGGTTCACGCGTATGCGCTCGGCTCAATCCCTTGAATACCATTCCGCGGCCAGGTTCTCCGCAATACGACAAGGCTTCGTCGCTCAACGGTAATGTCGCTTGCGTCTTGGTTTTCTGCATACGGATGCGCATACAGTAGCCGCCATCGGGAGATACCTCGATATTCTCCCAACGGAGTTGCAGAATATCACTTATGCGTAGCCCGGTCATACAGGCAAACAGCGAAGCTCGTTTAAGAACATCCACTTTGCAGGGGGTGGCGGCGAGGCGTTTTACCTCTTCGATTTCGAGGTAGTTGATTTTCGGCTCTTCCCAGTCGATGCGGTCAAGATAGTCGTTGACATTCTCGCGGAGCCAACCTTCCTTATACGCCAATTTCAACAGTGCGCGGAAGGTTGACCAATATCCGGCGGCAGAGTTGCGGGATATGATGTTGCCGGACTGCTTGACACGGATTTTGAGAATGTAAGTACGGAAGTCGTTGCACAGCCCGATGGTCACATCTTTCATGAGACATCTGCCATTACAGAAGTCTTTGAAGTGCTTATACACGATTTCCCATTTCTGATATTTTTCTTTGGTCTTGCTCTCGAAATATTCAAGGAAGTCTGCCTGTTTCTTGGTGCGGTCGAGGAACCCGAACTCCTCGTTGATGATTGCCAACTCACGGGTTGCGCGGATGCCACGAGCTTTGAGCATGATTTCCTCATTGTAGTCAAGCTCGAACTTGTCTTTCGGTTTGCCGATGAGATAGAGTCCGAGGAACTCACGCCGAGACATCTTCTTGATGTGCGGATTCCATATCGGCGGGTAGAAGTCGAGGTAGAGCAACAGTTTGCCGCTGCGCAGTTTTTCCTGACGGAGGGTAACTTTGGTGATGGTTGCAGATTCCATATTATACTGTTTTTAGAATTATAATGTGCAAAGGTAGAAGGTGGTTACGCAGTGAGAAAAATCACCGGATTATAACTGAATCTCGGGGTTGAACAATGTCTCTAACTCTTTGGCGTTCAGTTTGACATGCTTGCCGCATCGGAGCTTGGTTATCTTGTATGTCTTGACATAGTGATACAGCTGGTCGCGGGTCAGAGAGTATTTTTCCATGGCTTCGGGTACTGAGATAAACTCCACATCCTCGGCTGACTTGGCACCTTTCGCCACATCGAAGTGATATTTGGAGTAATATACCTTCGGCCCCTCCTTGTGCTTTGGTATGCCGATTTTGGAGACAAGAGAATATATCGCTGAGAGGGTCATTCCATACTTTTCTTGAATATCCTAAACCGAATACCATTCGGTAATCTCCGGATTCTCCTTTCTCGCCGAGAACAGCCGGTCGATATGGCTCTTGCTGAAATAAGCCTTGCCACGAAGGAGAGTCTTCGGCACATTATTCTCGGCAACAACCTTATATATCCAAGAATCCTTCACACCGAATTTCTCACGAATCTCGGCACGAGTGTAAAACTCGGAGATGGACTTTCCTTTTTTCTCGGTGACTTCGACCGGCTCACTTTCCTTCGGTGAGAGAAAATCAAACATCGACTGAATGTCGGCTTTGCTGATGAGCGTCTTTCTACCGATTCGTGTGACCTTGATTTTACCTCGGTTGATGCAATCGTAGATATATGTTCTACCTACACCAAGATATTGGGCTGTCTCCGTGGGTGTCAAAAAATCCTTGTCCCGACTCTTTCGGTCAGGGTTGTATTGGATAGTCTCTTGATTGGATAGAGCCATCTTCTTTTGTCTCATGCGCTCCTTGTAGGAGCGTTCTGAACATCTTTTGGAGCAGAAGCGTGTAACCGTAGTCTGAGCCATAAAACGGTTTCCACACCACTCGCAGATTCTTTCAATTTTAATGTTGCTACTCATTTCGTTGGTGTTAATTTCGCCTTAGTTTGTTCGTGCGCGTCCGTTGACGTCCGTCTACGTCCGCAAACCTCCACCACCTTGCTGACGCTTGGGGTGAAATGAGTCGCTGTCGTACAAAATCCGTACAAAATGGTGCATAAAAACGCCTAACACTGACAGTTATCAGCATTAGGCGTTCTTGTAAGAGTTAAGTTTTATCGCTCAGTAACAGTCAATTGTTATCAATATAAACCATTGACAATCAGCTAATTTCCCGACGCAATTATAGCATAGATTTGATAGTGAGGTAGTTGCGCTTTTAGAATACAAACCGGTAATTTGAGGGGTTCGCACCTCCAATTTTAACAGTTTCGGCTCTCTCAAAGCGTCCATCTTTACTAACTGCAAAGTTAGTGATTTCCGGTAGATTACACAAGTATAAGTGATGAAATTGGGGATTTTTGCCGAAATGGGCTAAACTAAATTGGGGATAATTGGCAGTTAGAGTGTGCCTTTGGACTTGGAACCTTAAAAATAGGGGGAGGACTGACAGAGACGGTTCATAGAATTTGGGGATAAGTGACACTTTCAGCTAAATAAATATGGGGATAATTGACGATTTGCGATTGATATATTTGGGGATTATTGCCAAAGTTGCTATCTTTGCACTCGAATTACATTCCGACATTATGATATTCAAGCGTAAACTATACACAGAGATGCTTCAATGGAAGCAGGATAGTAATGGAGCATCGGCTCTTCTGATTAAGGGGGCAAGACGTGTAGGCAAATCAACTCTTGCCAAGGAGTTTGCCAAGCATGAGTATGACAGCTTCATTGCCATAGATTTCGCCAAATGCAGTAAAGAGGTCAGGGATTTGTTTGATGACATTTCTGACCTTGACTATATCTTCATGCGCCTTCAGATGATGTATAAGGTAACGCTTAAGCCCCGCGCGTCTGTAATCATATTTGATGAAGCCCAGAAATGTCCAAACGCTCGTCAGGCTATTAAGTATCTTGTTGAAGACGGGAGATACGACTATATAGAAACCGGGTCATTGCTATCAATCAAACAGAATGTAAAAGACATCATTATACCGAGTGAGGAGGATGAACTTACATTGAACCCGCTTGATTATGAGGAATTCAAATGGGCACTCGGTGACGAAGTCTCAATCCCCATGTTGCGTCAATTCTTTGAGAAACGCAAGAGTATGGGCGACGAGGCAAACAGGAATCTTATGAGAGATTTACGTCTATATATGCTTGTAGGCGGTATGCCTCAGGCGGTTAAGACATATCTTGAAACTAAAAACATGGGGAGAGTCGATCAAGCAAAGAGACGCATTATCCGGCTCTATGAAAAGGATTTTATGAAAATTGACCCTTCTGGTATGGCATCCAAGCTATTTATGGCTATTCCGTCGGAATTGACACGAAACGCCTCCCGTTATACTGTCAATGCACCGACTGATGGAGATGGAAGGCACGACCGTTTGATGGAAGTTATTTTCGATATGCAAGACTCTATGGTCGTTAATATGGCTTACCATGCCAATGACCCAAATGTTGGTATGGCTTTGCATAAGGACACCAATAGATATAAGATGTTTATGGCTGACACCGGTCTATTCATCACTCTTGCATTTTGGGATAAGAAATTCACAGAGAACATCATTTACGAAAAATTACTCTCGGACAAACTTAGTGCAGACCTTGGATATGTATATGAGAATATAGTTGCCCAGATGCTGAAAGCCAATGGCCACGAACTATATTACTATACATGGCCTTCAGAGACGAGCAACCATCTTTACGAAGTTGATTTCCTTCTATCAAACGGTACAAAGATAGACCCAATAGAAGTAAAGTCATCCGGCTATAAGACCCATAAATCTCTTGACCTATTCTGCGATAAATTCTCATCGCGAGTAAATAAGCGTTACCTTATCTATACAAAAGATTTGCGTAAAGAGGAAAATATAATCTATCTTCCGGCTTATATGACACTTTTCCTGTAATTTTTTCAAATGTATCCCACAATAGATATTTATGGAACATAACGAAGAACTCTACACAATCACACTTACAAAGAAGCAGATGCTTCTTATCGCAAATTGCGTTGAAGACTGTTCAAGGTTTCTTGCCGGACAATGTGAACTTGGTTTTACCACGTGTGGTCTTGAGAAACAGCAGGAAATTCAGAAGAGGCTCAGCGACCTGCACGACCTTGTGGCAACCGACTTAGCTCATCAGCCATATGCATCTTACGGATGGTCAGGGGGCGGTTGTTCTAACGATTACCAGCGTGACAAAATTATTCAGCTATATCCTCTATATCGTGAAATTCTCCATTTCATAGCAAAGGAAGAAGGTCATAATAGCGTGTACGCTGGAAGTACCCCAACGTGCGATGAACAAGATCCATTCATCAAAATCAATAAACTTTGAGAATATCCAATCATCTATAATATTACGGTGATTGCATACCATATATATCTTAAAACGGTGGATATTCAACAATTACTAAATTCATTGCATTTTCTGCATTATCCGCATTTTGAGATAAAAAGCACATGGATTTTGACGAGTAACATCCAAAGATATGGCGCAGCTTAACGAATTTATGACGAGGATTGACCTGTCGGTGCTGAATGATTATGTCGCGGCTAATGGCAAGAGCGTTGTCTATGCCAAGGGCGAGAGGATTGTTCAGCAGGGGCGATTGTGCCGTTATGTAGGTGTGGTTAAGTCGGGATATTTCAAATATGTGGCTCTTAATTCAAAGGGGCAGGAAGTAGTAACGGGCTTCTCTTTCGAGGGCGAAGTGGTTACTGACTATGTGCAAGGATTCCTGTATGATCAGCCTTCTCTAACCTCCATTGTCGCGGGATGCGATGCCGAGGTTCAACGTGTGTCGGTCGAAGATGCGCGACGGTTTATCATAGAGCGCAATCCCGGCTTCGTGGCCGAGGTTTCCTCCAATCTGTTGCAAGAGGCATATTGCCGTTATCTGAATATGCTTGTAAAGACCCCGACAGAACGCTTCCATGAACTTGTCTTCCGCTATCCCGGCGTGATGCACAATCTGCCCATTCAGGAGATTGCCTCCTATTTAGGCATCTCACGCCGTCAGTTGCACCGCATCCGTGAGGCTGAAAGTGCCACCGACGCTTCCGAATGTGAGGATATTTAAAAAAATTCTTCGTTCCACGCTGATTTTCACGGTCTAATGGGACATTTGTCACATCGAATGTCGATTATTCGTTGTAACTTTGCTTAATTACAGATAATAGACTATTAGAGTGAACTATGTCCGATTCTCTCCGATATAAGATAGTGCTGTGGATGGTGTGGGTACAGATTGTGCTCCTGCCTATTATCATAGTGATGATAAACGTGACAAATTATGGTGTGATATGGCGATGGAATCTTATAAACAATCTTATGGCTGGAGGTTATATATTGGGGCTGCTTGCCCTTCCTATCAGCCGAGGACTTGAAAAGCCGGGATTACTGAAATGGTGGTTGAGAATAGATTTCTGGTTCTCTCTCATTCCCGCTGTCATTGCATTGCCATTGCTATTTTACTGTGGCCGACATTTTATTGTGGCCGAAGATGGCGATTATGTGCTTTATGAGGAAAGAGGGATTATGATGGCCGCCCCGTATTACTGGTTAGGCAAAAAAGAGGGGTTGTTTATTCGCAAACTGCCACAAGGTATCAGGCAATATGATTATGGAAACAGAAAAGCCAACTGTTTCAAAGTTGACACACTGAAAGGCTGCATGTATGGATTGGAGCAAGGGGCATCGCCCGTCGCATGGGTTTTGCCGATTGACACCATCCGGTATCATCGTTATGCCGATGATATAAAAGCTCTTATAGATAGTCTGTATCAAGTTCAGCCGTTGTTATCGCAAGAATCTTACGGTACTTTTGTTTATCCTGACAATTTCGCGGAAATTAATTACGAAGGAGGAGAAATAAGTTACACGGATTCCATTAGTTATGATATTGATTTTTCTGAAAGCGATAGTCTGAGGATTATTATTTACGATGGCAAATTCCCTCATCTGTCATTTCCTAAAAATGCTATTGGCAATTTTTCTCCCAATGAAGTCAAAACTTTCATAGAGAAACTGAAAGGAGACAAGCGATGAAAAACAAGATAATTATTATAACAATAATGCTTGCGCTGTCAGCTATCGTATGTAGTGGGCAGTCCTTTCTGTCAAGATATCCGAAACTGACCAAGAAGAACCTTAGTGAGTTTTTCTTGGACTGGGAAGCATATTCTGACAGCATTGCATCGAGGGCAGTGAAAAACGACAGCCTGATAGACATGGTGGTGGCTGATAATTATCGGCCCAAGGAACTTGAAAGGAGAACTTGTCTGTCAGGTAAAAATGCGGTGCCGAAATATCATGTCGTACCACAATACATCGACGTTGAAAGATATTATATGGATGTTGACACAACTGTTTTTAACCCTCGCTACGGATTCCCCAATTATTACTCAGAATTGACAGACAATGAATATAGAATCGACAGCATTATTCCTCAGCTACCTTATCGGGGACTATACCTGACTTCTGATATAAGCGAAACCTTATCGACCTTTGTCGGCGGTTGTAGAAATGGCGATAAGATAGAGAAGATAAATAAACGAAATCTCAAGACATTAGAGAAATATATACCGCTTAGTGGGCATGGTCATTGGTGTGGTTATTGGTTATTCACATCTTTTCCGCAGATTACAACAATCTGTTATGCCAACAATCTCATAGCTGTCAAAATAAGTAAAAGTTGGTTTTGCGGTGAAGAGACCTGGTATATAAAAGATAATGGTAAATTTGTAAGGCGGGAAAAACCTGCAGGCGAATGGATTGAATAATGAAACAGATTGACAACATCAGCAAAGCATTAACCGACTTTCGCTTGGCTGCAGCTACTCAAGTTGCAGCAACGGAGTGTGGCGATTATAAAAAAGGCAACAATGCCTTTGACCGGATTATTAAGATTCTTAAATATCTCAAGGAATTAGGAAAACTGAATGAATTGGAGGCACTATTGCCTGATTCCAACATAGGAGTAAGAATGTTTGCCGCCTATGGCTTGCTGCCAACATCTCCCAAAATCGCTGTTCCAGTTCTCAAAGAGATTTCACAGAGAGAGGATATACATTCTCTTACTGCAAAAATGACACTTGAACAGTGGGAACAAAACATTTTAATATATCCGTTTTAGTTTTTCTTCGTAACGATTATGAATAAGTGGCAGAAAATAGCAGGCACAGTGTCGCTTGCAATCTTAGCGATAATAAATTTCGTAATATATGGGTTGTCAGATATGCAAACTATATATAAAGGACACCCTTCTGTCGAAAGAGTCCTGTCCGATTCTCATGATGCCTTATTAAATGTTGGGTATCTCGTATTGGCTAATTATCTCATTATAGTATTCTTGTTCATTTGTCTATGGTGGAAAGGAGGTAAGCGATGAACCGAATATTATCTGATTATCTTGAAATTTGCAGTAAATTCCGAGCTGACGGGCTAAGCAAACCTGAGAGGAAACATCGTCACACTCTGCTCTCCCAATGGGAGAAAACGGATTATGAGAGAGGAATGTTGCCCCTCGGTGAGATTCAGGACTTTTGGGACAACCATAATGATATTTGCTGGAACAGAGTGTTTATAAACAAGGTTATATGTCCGGCGATAGCCGCTGATTTGGAGACTGGCGGATATGATGGCTTAAGATTTTTGTTCCATTGTTTCCGGGAGCATGAAAGCTCCTGCATACACTCTGACAGTCCGCTCGCAATTTTTTGTGATTACAGCGTAGGAAAGTACCAGCCGTTTCAATTGGCGGATATATTGCTTGAATATGAACCTGATAATGTTGATGCGCTCAGATACAAGTATGCTGCTCTCAAATATTTTCTTGAGTTCTCCATACATGAAATGCCTTCAGGAGTGTTGAATGGCTATGACGGAGCAAGTGTATCAGACATTCCTGCAATGATTGAAGACACGCATGAGTTTGAGCGTATTTCCCAAAAGTTGAATATGCCTCTTTGTGAAAACTTGGTTGAGGATTGCCGCAGGTATTATAAAGCCTACGGAGATTATTTGCAGAATCTCGACAGATATGGGACCTTTGAGGATTATCTGCGTTTGAACAAATTTCCATACCAATCATCCACATCACGATTATGAAAAAGTGGCAGAAAATAGTAGGCATAGTGTCGCTTGCAATCTTAGCGATAATAAATTTCGTAATATATGGGTTGTCAGATATGCAAACTATATATAAAGGACACCCTTCTGTCGAAAGAGTCCTGTCCGATTCTCATGATGCCTTATTAAATGTTGGGTATCTCGTATTGGCTAATTATCTCATTATAGTATTCTTGTTCATTTGTCTATGGCGGAAAGGAACGAACAAGACTATCCCTTCGCTTATCAAAATTATTTCAGTCGAAAAAATTACATTGCCCTTCACTTTTGAGAAAACTTACTGCCGCCTTGGAGTATTTACTGAAAATAATGGCATTGAACGTATGGAAGCCTATTTTGTCAGAAACGACAAAACGGCAATCTGTTATAAAAATAGTCTTTTCTATCAAGTTGTCATTGATGATGCAAAGCATGATAAATACGACAATAGCGAAATAAATACAGGCACTATTATTAATATTCGCACAACAACAGGACTTGCTAATTACATTGTTAAATTGTCGGATGAGAGATTGATTGTTTTTGAGATTCTTCCCGAAGGTTACGGTGAACTATATGAAAATTTCACAATAGTACTCCCAAGTGATGACAGATACTCGGAGTATTTGGAAGATTATAACAAGGGAACTGAACTTGATTACTTAACAGAAAATAAGCGATGAAACTGACCGATAAACGAATTGACATATACCCAAGTATATGGCGAGTGATTGGTTTTACGCTGATCAGCTTGTTGTTTGTTGTTGGTGGGTTCTTTATGACAAACAATCCTCGTTCTGGTATAGATAAATTTATCGGTTATATGGGAATGATATTCTTCTCTTTCGGGGTGATTGTCGGGATAGGTTGGCTGATATTGATCGCGATGCGCAAACCGCTTGCAAGGATATTTGATGACCGTCTCGAATATCTGATACCGGCAAGGATGAAATATGAGATTATTCCTTTTCTGCGTGTTGAGATGTTTGTCATAATAAAAACAGGAAGTGCTAAAATCATAAGGACGGATTACTTGACCGGAGGTGGAAAAAACACCGGAATTGTGAACACTTTTGTATCAGTTGGTAAAGTATGCGGCATACTGAATGATAAACTTGAACGGTATTGGGAACAGCCGATGTTGTTACAGAAATTAGACCAAGCATCAGTGGCACAATATCTTAAAGTTATGAGAATTGAATCGTGGCGATTTGGATTTGATACAACCAGCAAACCCGACTGTGTGGTGGTAATGCGAGATGGAGACACATATAAACTTGTTTATATCGATGACCGAGGAGCGGCAAAAACATTGAGCAATCATCTTACAGAAAACGATGCGTGCCATGCGTTGCTTGAAAACTTTATTGAGGAAGAGGCATTCAAATCAAAATATGGTGTTAAATGAAATCCGACAGCAAGATATATAGGTTTTTCTTTGGCAAACGGGGTGAGAGATGCTTGCCTTTTGGTGTTGTGCTGCTGATTCTTGTGCCTTTCCTCATTGTCGGCTTGTTTTTACAGAATCGAAAATATAATGCGCTGTCTGCAAATCCGGTTTTTACATCAACTGTGGTTTCAGATATAACCAGCATAGGCAATAGTGGCCCTATTATAAAATATCGTTTTACTGTGAATGGCACCGTATATGATGGCGGTGCTCATATCAATGGAATTGCCAAAGGCGACAGTATAGGCGTGGTTTATCAGAAAAATAATCCCGAAAACAACATGACGGTATTTGAATATTTTGATGGATCGGAGTATGGGGCTGTCACAATATTTGTAATTATTGCGATTGTTCTGGCTGTATATCGTTGGCTGAGAATCAATCGAAAATATAACGATCGATGCCCTGAGTTGGAGCGTTCCGGGAAGTGTGCGATATATCGCACTGACAAGGGGTACATATTTGTCACGGTATATTATGTCAACGCGAGTTATCCGATTAAATTCTTGCCTCTTGACTGCGATAATGGGGCGTTTGAGAATACTCTGACTGATATTTTCCAAGCAAGTCAGCATGACAAATACACCGAAATAAAGGCATCCGAGCTAATCAAAGCGATGAAACAACGCTCGTGGCGACAGCTCTATATGCACTGTACGAGTGTTCTTGTGACACACGACAACCGCAAACTGGAAATACTGCCGACCCGAAAAGCCTCCGACAAAGGTCTTGATTGGGATTACGACCGAGAATTAACTTTTGAACTTGATAGTGCATCTTGGAAAGATATTATCAACTCAATACGAAAACTCCTTGAACCAAATGAAACCGACCGATAAACGATTTTGGATTGCGTGTACGCTTTTGCTCATACTGATTGTCGTATGGTGTATGATAGGCTTAGATAAAGAGCCGAAGTTAAATGATTGTAATTTCAAAGGATTATCTCATAAGATTAGTCAGGATTGCGTAAAAGACACGAGCTATACGACCTTTGCGGAATATGAAGAAACCGTTTTGGAACATGAGCAGAAGATTATCAATCATGTGAGGCAACTGGCGGTTATAACAGCAAAAGACAGAAATAATGTATGTAAGTCAGAACTTACTTTTATCGGCTCTGTTCTCAATTCGGAGAATGACACCATAACGTTTATTAAAAAAGAAGATATTTTTGGACCACAACAAAGCCCTCATGGGAAAGGGAACATTATCGTTTATAAAAATAGGATTAGACAAGGTTATTACTCAAACTTTGACAAAGGATTTTTTGTAGAAATCAAGAACAATATGTTATACATAAAAGATGTAAAGGACGTGGATTCGGACGGGAATCCTGTCCTTGGAGACCTCAATTCAATCTGCTTCATGAAGGAGATACCCGATAGTATTTTTATTTATACAGAGAATGATCGGGGAGACGAACATATGCTAATAAGAAAGGAAGCAAGCGATGAAACTGACCGATAAACGATTTTGGAATTGGCGCACACTTATCGTAGTGTTGATTATCTCACTACTGATTGCAATTGTCGTGTTTTTCAAAAGGTGTATGACAACTAATACTGCTGATATAGAGCGTGTGGGAAATGAAATTATCGTAATGATTGATGATTTTCAAAAAATGAATAACAGGCTACCAATCGGACTTAATGAGATAGGAACTCCTTTCGAGGGAATTAATGAGACCTATGAATACAAGGACTATATTTTCTATTACGAACCGAGAAAAGACGGCTTTTATTGGCTGACCGTCACATTCGGTCCGGATGAAAATTATTGTTACAATTCTAAAAATAAGTCCTGGATATGGGGTTGTGATTCTGATAGAGTAGAAATGTATAAAAAAATATGATATTGAAAATGATTTTGGCGAAGAAGCTACCCAATAAACGATTTTGGATAGCATGGCCTGTGCTTCTCCTTTTGGTGATTGTGAGTTGCATAGCAGAAGGTTGGAGCGAGGATATTGCTTTGCTCGGTGCGGCTTATGCACTTTCGCTGTTATCGACGTGGTTGTGTCATAAGGCAAAACCGAAAGCGGCGTTTGTCAACCTGATTGTGATGATAGCATATAATGCTATTTTGAGTTACAATCTTGTCTTCAATAGCCAATATGGAGCCGGACTGACATGGTGGTTTTTCGCATTGCTGCTGAACACCATACATTCAATCGGTTTGATGATTTTTGTCCTCTTATCCACTCAAAAGCGGAATTTATGATTCCCTTACAAAAGAAATTAAAAAAGCCGCCGAGAGGAAGGGTTGGCTCTCTCGGCGGCGCGGTGGTTATTTCTCAGTCGGATTGAAATAGAGGAATGTTTCTTCTATGTGCCGGGATTTTTCGAGCTGGCGGGTAAGATTCTTTATGGAATCCTGCTCCTGCTGTGTGCCGACAGCAAAGGTTTTCTCTCGGCGAAGCAAATCTTCCTGCTGCTTGCCTTCCCACCAAAGCCTTTCGTAGCGGTAGAGCCACTCGGTATTTCGCAGGCTCTCATTGTCCTTATAGAGATGGGAACAACCTATGCCGAGACCGACAGCGATAAGCAATAGGGCTCCGGCAACGGCATAAACCCATTTGGGGATTGCCGCCCAGACAGCACCGTTGACGATGCTATACATCCGGTCGTTGAGACGCTTTGCCGACTCGTTGAACTGACAGGTCTGACTTGCGAACTCATTGCGGATGCCGGCGTGGAGCGCATTTTTTACATTCTTGTCAAGTCCGTCCTTAAAGGCGATGACGAAGGCTTCTGCCAGTTCTTTGGGGAACTGCGAAAAGTCAAGACTTTTGAGGGCTTCGATTTTTTGTTTGGCGAGTGCCGCCTCTACGAGTCGTTTTACCGATTCGTTGGTGGCAATGTTCGCGGGCAGCTCCACTTGGATTTTCTCCGGGATTGCTGATGCCGACGGTTCCGTCTGCACAGGCTCGGATGCCAGTCGGGTATCAATGTCTGTCAGCAAATCCTTGCTCTCTTTCGCAGTTTTGAGAAGGTCGTCAATCTTCTCGTCTTGTTTCTTGACGAGTGAGTATAAATCTGCCATTGTTATAATGATCTTCCTTTTTTCTTTTTGGGTTTCTTTTTCATCGCTCGGATGAAGGCTTCTTCCTCGGGGTCATAGCCGGGCCCGACTTGGAACAGTCCGCCCACTGCCTGACATCCGGTTTCGACTATGTTCTCCACGACATTAGCTACAGGAGCCTCCTTGACCTTTGCTGTCACTGAAACAGGCTGCTGTCGCTGTGGCTGAACCGCTCTTATTCCTGCGTTCTTGGCAAAGAATTTGTCGAGACGCCTGTAGGAAAACGCACGGTCAATCTTCGAACCGTTGAAGGTAAATTCTCCGTCGGAGAACCGTATGCCTTGCGGCTTGCCGGTGTCGCGGTCGTTGTAAAATTCGACTGTTATTCCGGCCGGAGCGAGGCGGCGGCGGAACTCATCCCATGATTTGCAACGGTACATCGCCGCCTGAATCTTGGGCTTCATCTCGGCAATCGCATCCTCATACAGCTTCTTTTTCGGCGAAAAAGTCAGTCCGTATTTCAGTTTTATTGCCTTGGTCGCCTTATAGCTTTTGTCGAAATTATTGCTTTCGTCAATGGCTTTTCCGTGAAGATTCACGCGGTTATAGACGATATGGAAATGCGGCGAGCCGGTTTCGAGATGACGCACAATCAGATATTGCGTGTCCCGGATGCCCATCAGTTCCATATATTCCTTCGCCAACTGTACCATGAAATCATCGGTGAGGCGGGGCAAATCTGCCTTGTCGAAACTCACGGCGATATGTCCGATAGGCTTGCTGATTCTCTTGTTGAGGCTCGACCCGATGTCGAAACTGTCCACAATTCTGCGGTAATCGTTGCCGAGAATCCCGTCGGAATCTATCACTCGCCAAGTGTCGGCGGTGTACTGTCCCTTGTCATGAAATTCACGCATGACGTAGCCGACAATAGCGGCTGCGGCTCCTTTTGCGAGTATTTTTGCTATCATAACAGGGAGGAATTTGAGGTTTTCAACTTACCAAGAGTGGCTAAAATTCCATCGAGACAAGCCTCCGCTTTACGCTTTGTCGAGGGCCATGCATTAGCCTGACAAGCCTTGACCTGATCGTTGAGATTCTTGCCTTGATACATCAGTTCGCGTATCGCCTCCCGTTCAAAATCGGTGAGTCGTCCGACAACGGTGAGTCGAAATGCACAGATTCTAAGTAGTTCGGCAATGCTGATTCCGGCGGCTGCGGCCTTGGCTTTTACCTCGCGCTCTTCGGCATCGGTAAAATTCACTGAGACTTTGCGGTCTCTTTTATCGCTGGATTCTTTCTTCGGTCGCCCGCGGAGTTTGACTCCAGGAGCGTCCTGATTGAACTTTCTCATTCGTTGGGTTGGGGATGGTGACCGTAGGGAACAGAGAGCGTCCTTCGGGATGCGAGGGGCTTCGGGTGGGGAATTTTTTACCTCCCGAAACATACCCTTGCATCCCCAACTAATCCACTATCGTTTCTTAGTTGCGCGCTGACGATAACCGCTCCCTGCGGTCGGGTTAAACATTAAAGCTTGCGCCAGATTTCGGTGTCGTCGGCATACATTGTGAGATGCTCGGCGAGGATGTCGTTGGCGTAGCTGCTGACGGTAGTGCCACGGTCGCCGAGGATTCTGGAAACACGCTCAAGCTGGTCCCACAGGTCGCCCTCGATATTCAGGGCATGGCGGTTCACCAGCTTTGCAGGAGCAAGGAATGTAGCCTTGAACTCGGCGAAGTCTGATTTGCGCTGTTGCTTGCCGATGCGCTGTTGTTTCGGCGCCTCGGTTGTGGTGGTTATAGCTGTTGCTTCGGTTGCTGTCTGCTCGTTGTCAAACAGATTGTCAGCGTTGGCAGATGTGGTGCAGTTAACAGTGTTATCGCTGTTAACTGAGGATGTGGAGTTGATAGAGTTATCTGATTTCATAATAAAATCGGGATTAAGAGTTGATACTTTGGATTTGGTTGCATCAGTCAACTCTGTTGACTTCGGTGCGGTTGTTGACGGAGATTTTTTCGCAGTCATTGTTTTTTAGTTTTTGAGGGTTTGTGAATAGCATCAGTATCCGGATCGTACCGTTCAACTGACACGAGAGTGAGTTGCAGGTCGTCAATGAGTTTCTGAAACATCGGATTCTTTTTAATCATAGCTTGCAGCACTGCCTGGTCTGGCTCGATTTGCAGGAGGTAGTCTGCTATGTCAAGTCCTGCTGTCCGCTCGTTATCAGTAGCAACTTCTTCAAGGTAGCTGAAGATGCTTGCCTCGATACCGAGATCGCGGAGCAAACTCAGTTTCTGCCGCCACTGGTCAGTCGCGCCGATGTCGGGATACAGGATAACCTGATGGCCTTTGAGAACACGGAGTGCATCGGTATTGAAGCATCCGGTTTTACCGCCGGAAGCGAGCCACACATATTCGGGCAGATAGTACGCTGCCACAAGTGCGGTCTTTTCGCTCTCGACGATGGCAACAGGTTTGCCTCTGTTCATCGGCAACAGGTGTTCCCCGAAGAAACATTGACGCAGATTGAAGTCGGGCAGTCGGAGCAACGAATGAACCCATGTAACATGGTTGAACGGCTCCTTCACGCGCTTGCCCGAATCGGCATTGTAGAGCATCACCTTTCCGGCGCGGACTATGCCGTTGATGTCAGTCTGCCAGAACACGCATGCCCCCGGCCAGTGCTTCGATGTGCCTACGCGATATTCTTTCATCAGCCTGAGAGCTTCCTCGGCTCCGAATTTTGAGCGGAGAAACTGATAGAGATTGTTCTTCTCATATCCGTGCAGAGTCTGTGCAACAGTCTCTGTGCCGATGAAGGATGATGGCTTTCGCTGCTCGGTCGGCTTGGCCCGACACGCTGACGGAGTGGCGAAATCGCGGTGCTGTGGTTTTGATTGCGGATTGCGCTCAAAGTATTCCTTTGGCGTAAGATGATAGCCGCAACTCTGCTCATGGTCGCATCTGCCGACATCATCAGGGAACGAGATTTGTTTCTCGGTGTCGATGTAGCGGCTGAAACAGCGTTTCTTGTGGCAGACAGGACAAGTGTGCCGTGTCGCCACGCCCTTATAAGGCTGGAGAATGAATCGGTGTGCGTTCATAGATTATCCGGAATTTGGGTTGCATCTTCCGCATTATCCGCATTTTGGAGGGGAGAAAATGCAGAAAGTGCAGAAAATGCGGGGTTGCGGTCAAAGTTTGGAATAAACGCCATGACGGACTTTCTGAAAGTGAATCTCGGTAAATCTCCGGATAAAATCCTTGAATGTGCGTTCCGGCATGGAGTTGGTTGATGCAATCTCCACTCCTTGCTCTGTGGTGAACTCATCCGGCAGAGCCATGATTACAGCCCTTTGCAGTTCCGAAAGCGACAGTTCGCGTATAATGCCCTGTACCCTTGTGGCGGTTGCCTTGAAGTAGTCCACGAGCGATATGGCGTTCTCTACCGATACGAGGCCTATTTCCTTTCTGTCGGCTTCGCCGCAGGCCCATCTCGCCATCTGCAATATCAGGCAGAACCGTATGGCATGGAAATCGAACTTGTTGTAAACGCCTTTAAGTGCATCACACTCCTCCCGGTTACATTCCTCTGTGTTCCGACGCTGCCATTCATAAAGTCTCGCTTTCGCATCCGGCGCAAAGGGTAGAATGTTGGCTATGACATTTCCGTCGGTGTCCGTTTCGTATGGGATAGCAACGAGCCTTTCTATAATCTGCGCCCATGCCGCTTCTATATCGAAAGTCGGCTCTTTGTCGCTCCACGGCTGTTTGTCCTGATTATGGGGCATGACAAACAGCAAGCGGTCGATAAAACCGTTTGATGTGCGGCTTCCCTGCGCAAGCTCGTTGAGAATTCCGTTCTGGATTGTTCCCACAACCGAGATGAAAGGGCGGCTGATATAGACCGAGTTCTTTACTCCTTTGCGATCAGAGAAAGAAGGATTTGCATTGAACAGCTTTAGCCAGTATTCTTCATCGGAGCCTTTGTTGTATCGGTTGAAGTTCTTGAACCAGCCCGCAAGTTCGTCATTCCACATACAGATGCCGCGCAGATTCTGCGAGTGGATTAGCAACATCGCTTCGGGTGTCGCATCTGAAATCAGGAACCTTTTGCAGACAGGGGCGACAGGGTGAGGCTCTGAGCGTTCCTTTATGGGCAACTCGCGCTGACGCTCGTATTCCTCACACGCCTTGACATAGGCGCGTGTTGCCACACCGTCCAGCTCGGTGAAAGGTCTGATGGCGAAATTCAGCGGATGAGACTTGCAGGCTCCCGGTCTTCCGACAAGAGCCATGAAAAGTATGGCACTCTCATCCCATTTCCCTTTGAGCCTTGCGAAATGAGTGTTGCCTATACCAAGTCCGACAGCCACAAGCATGGCCCCTGCAAGATAATCCACAGGATAGCCGTAACAGTCATGCGCTTCCCTGACGATTCTCTGAATCATCATCGGCAATGCTCCCAGAGGAAAATCCCCGCCCCGGATGCTTACGCTCATATCGACGGCTTTGCCGAGTACGAGCATCGGGTCAACAGACATCTCCATAGGCTATCGGCGATAAGATGATTTGGCGCGTGTGCCGCGACTGATCTCAGCTTCCATCTCGGCGAAAGAAAGGATAGACGACTGCCGCTTGTTCTCCTTTACATGGGCTACAAGCTCACTCTCGATAAAACGCCATTCCTTTTCGCCCGGCACTTTATATGCCGGCACCTTGCCCTCATTAGCGAGGCGATAGACCGTGGATTTGGCCTTGCCCAATATCTCACAGGCTTCGGGGATACCGATAAATCTGGAGTTGGACTTCGTGTTGTTTCTCTCGGAGGTGAGTTGAGCGCGAAGCTCCCTCACCTCATTGGCCAATTCCCTTACGAGATTGACCAGCGATGACACTGCACCCGGCAGCTCATCGAATGTGATTGAGTTGCTATACATATAAGCTGGCGAACCCACTTTAATGTGAATTCGCCAGCAAAGTACGGAAGTGTTTAAATGGTGGAATTGAGCACCGGAATCTGTACCATTCCACCCTCAGTCCACCATATCACCACCCGGTGTCATAGCCATATCCATCAGGTTCTTCAACTATTTCATCACCAGGGCTGTATGGTGAAATGCCCATGTCCATCATTGCCGCCTCCATTGCGCTCATTGCGCTCATTGCTTTCTTGGGTCTTTTAGTGGATTTGGACGCCTTTTTAAACTTTGACTGCTGCTTTTCTGAAACCGTCTTTACAGTTACATCTTCGGTGGGCGTTTCCACCTCTGTCTTTTCATCAGGGATTTTGAAACTGCCAACATTTTTGTCAATTTTTATTCTGCCTTGAGTTCCGTTGCAGGTCAGCTTTCTTTCGATGGTGCAGACTTCGGCATCCTTGAATGTGTAGGGGAACGCCTGTTTAAGAAAATGTGCTGTATGCAGATTATATTTATTGAACGGCTTGGCTATATTCCAGCCAAAGTGCATCATATCGGATGTGGTAAGTTCAGCCGGGAGCTGAATTGCCATGTCCTCTGAAAAATCAGGTACGCCGGAGGTATGGATAAACTCAGTCACGATATTGATAATTTTCTCCACGACTTCCTTGTCAACGAATGGAGACATCGTATAACCGACGTAGAGAATTACATTCGCCTCTTTTTCATAGGCTCTGTCCTCTTGTCGTTTCTTTGCTTCCTCGCGCCGACCTTCGTAGTCTATGACGATTTTCTTTGGCGTCGGAGTCTCAATCTTGACTATACCGTTCTGTGGTGCCGTCTCGGGTGTGATAGGCGATTGTGGTTGTTGAATCGGGACCGGAGCCGGAGGTGCGTCAGTGATTTCTTCCGGGATGGATACAGGTTCAATCTTTTCCGGCTCACGTTGTTTGAAACCGAGCCATTTGAACAGCTTTTCAAAACATTTTACTAATGCCGTGCCAAGAGTACGGGAAATAAACTCTTGGAAAGCGAGATACAGCAGAGCGAATACAACAAAAACACCGAGAAAGATAAGATTGGCGTTAAAGCCACTCATTCCTCTGATGTCGATTGCATATTGTCGGGCAACTGCGGCGAGAATCAGGGCAGCTATGCCTATCCAGAGCCATATCTGCCAGTGGTCGGGGAGGTGTCCGTTTTTCATTTATACTTTAATTATTGTGAAAATTTCATCAGTTTATATAACGAACACTACACTTGTGTTGTTCACCGAGAAAATAAAGTGCCACTCCAAATCAATGGAATGGCACTCTATGACAGTATAGGGTATTGTTCAAATGCCAAGCATGGCGGCGGGTGCGATGCCGAGAATAAGGCAGATTGCACGGGCTATTCGTAATGTAGGCTCGGCACGACCGGAAATGTAGTCGCTTACTCTTGATGGGCTAACGCCAAGTTCATTGGCAAGCTGTTTCTGCGTCATGCCTTTTTCCTCAATTGAAAGGCTGATAAGTTCACCGATAGTCGGTTTGGCTATCGGATAGTGGAGTTTCTCGTATGCTTCAACCACATCAGAGACAATGGTCAACTCAATGGCGTTTTTGTCGCTTGCCGGAGTTTCGTCAGTAACAAGCGGCAATAGTTCCTCAATGCGGTTGAGCGCATACTCATATTGCTGTTTTGAAATTTCCATATCGTTAAACTTAGATGGTTGAACAATCAATTTTATCGTATTCACTGTGAGTTCCGACGAAACGGATGAAGATTCTGCCTATCGTGAATTTTATCACCACTACCAGACGGTAATTATTGCCTTTGATGTTAAAGACATAATGCTGATTGCCTACATAGTCGGTTGCCGGGAAATCCTGTCGAATCTCCGACAGATTATGCCATTGGGCTTGCTGGGCGATGTCATACCATCGTTCCAAGGCTATTCTTGAATCTCCGTTTCCGGCCGATTCATAGAACTCTTTGATTTTTCTATGAGAAATTATATGCATAACTTTTCTGTTTGCAAAGTTAATAACAAATTTTGGAATACAAAAGATTTAGCTGAAATTATTTTGTATAGCAAATTCATTTCAGCGAAATGACCTCGGAGGCTTCGCGTGCCCGTTCATCTACGACTTTTGCGTAGATTTGGGTGTTCTTGACGCTCTTATGGGTCAACATTCGGCTTATAGTCAGGATGTCAACACCGTTGGCTGCAAGGAGCGTGGCGAAGCTGTGGCGCATCGTGTGGAAAGTGATGCGTCGGGTTAATCCGGCAGACTTTATCCACTCTTTCAGAGGATGGTTGACCATGTGGCGTTTCAGACCTTTGAAAACAAGGCCCTCTGACCGTTCTCCACACAGAGCCAGTGTTTCATCACTGATTGGGAGATTCGTTTCTTCTTCCGTTTTCTCAGTGCAGAGACGGATTAGATAGCCTCCGTCCTGACCCATCTGGATATGTTTCCATGAGAGTTGCAGGATGTCGCTGATTCGTAGCCCGGTCATGCAACTGAACAGCACAGCTTGTTTTAGAACGGGTATCTTGCAGGGAGTGGCGACAAGTTTCTTGACTTCTGCGAGTGTAAGAAACTCCTTCTTGACCTCCTTCCACTCAATCTTTTCCAGAAAGTCATTGAGATTTTCGCGGATATATTTCTCCTGATAGGTGATTTTCAGCAGAGCGCGGAATGTTGACCAGTAGCCCGCAGCAGAATTATGGGATATTGGTCCCTTGCCGTTGTTGCGCTGACGTTGGGCTGTGAGAAGATAATTGCGGAACCCCTTGCAGAAATCCACAGTAAGGTCGCCGAAAGTGCATTTGCCCTTACAATAGATAGTGAAATGGCGCAGAACGCAATCCCATTTCTGATATTTCTGACGGCACTTCTGCTTGAAGTAGGCGAGGAAGTCCATGCGCAGCTTCTCTTTGTCGAGGAAGTCAAACTGCTCGTTGAGAAGTTGCTCGAAGCGACGGCAACGGATAGCCTCCGCCTTTTCCTCCATAGAAGCGTTGAACTGACGCTCGCGCTCGTTTTTAGGCGAGGCGTAGATATAGATGCCGAGAGTTTCACGGCGGCTCATCCGGTTGGTATGGGGATTACGGATGGCAGGATAGAAATCGAGATAGAGCGAGATGCGTCCACCCGATATAGCCTTCTTGCGAAGGAAAACTTTGGTGCATGTATTCATGTGCGTTGTGAATTAAAAGATTTGATGCGAAGGTAGGAAGTGTTCAAACAGTGGACTCAGGCACCCCGTTTCGAGGTATTTCCACCGATAGTCCACTACAAATCCACCGCATCATATCGTGGGTGGAGCAAACAGATTATCAAGCTCTTGCTTGGATATTTTGATGATTCTGCCAACCTTAACCTTACTTATGCCGTAGGTCTTGATATAATGGTAAAGTTGGTCGCGGGTCATGCTGTATTTTGCCATTGCCTCCTGCATGGTGTAGGTGTCCGGTTCATCGACGGCAACACCTTTGGCTTTGTCAAAATGCCATTTTGAGTATCTTGCCTCGCATCCGACTTTCGTCTTCGGAATATTCTCTTTCGACACGAGATTATAGATTGCCGAGAGCGTCATGCCATAACGCTCCTGTATCTCTGCTGCCGTGTACCATTCGGTAATTTCTTCTTTCGGGGCTGGCTTGGCAAAGAATCGGTCGATGTGCGGTTTACTCCAGAGTGTTTTGCCTCGTTGGGTAATTTTCGGAAAGTTGTTTTCTTTCGCAGCCTTGAACAGCCATGAATTACTGATACCGAATTTCTCAAGCACTTCTTTCGTGGTGTAGAATTCCGTTATCGGCTGTTTCTCTTTTGCCGGACGCAACTGGTATAGGTGCGAACCATCGAAAAGAGCATTAAGGCTCTCCCTGCTGATAAGTGTTTTGCCCTTGAACTGGAAACAAGGGATAGAGTTTGCGGCGAGATAATTGTAGATTGAAGCCCGGCATACACGGAGGAGTCTGGCGCATTGTGCCGGAGTGATGAACAGGCGTTTGTCATCGCTCATTTGTGGCGATGATGCCTTGGCTTGTTCCCGCTCGACATGCTCCTTGCGCTTCGCGTCCTTGTAGGCGTGTTCCGCGCATCTTTTACAGCAATAGCGGGTCGTGCATTTTCTCGCTGTGAACGTGCTGCCACACCATTCACAGGTCTTCGTAATTTCGATTGTGCTGCTCATTTTACGCTGTTATTTCTGTTAATATTCTGTTAAAAGTGTCTAACCGCGTCTATTGGTGTCTAAGGATGTCTAAATCCTCCACAACCTCTCTGACGGGTTAGCCCCGATTGAGTAGTGAGATACAATCGGGATACAAAAATGGGCGAAAAATCGAGCAGAAACGGTTAAAACCGAGTAATGCGGCAACAAAAATGGCACCCCGTAAAGAGTGCCATACTAACAGATTATGCTTAATTGTAATCGTTTCTAACTACATAGTCATTTTCCGACGCAGAAGCGCGAGAATATGGTGGAGAGGATGGCGGGGGTGGTGATGGCGCCGGTTATGGAGGCTAGGTGGTGGGTGGTTTCGCGGAGATCCTGTGCCACGAGGTCACCACTGAGGCCTGAGTTGAGGCCATCGACTACCCGCGACAAGGCTTGGGCGGCTCGGGAGATCGATTCGGCATGGCGCGCGTTCGTCACGATGACGTCGGCATCCGCGTCGGCTGTAAGCTGGCGCGCCGCGTCGATAAGCGCGTCACGAAGGGCCGGAAGCCCTTCGCCGGTACGGGTGCTGATCGCTATGGCGCCGGAGTCAGCGTCCTTTCCGAGATCGGCTTTCGAAGCGATTCTGATTATTCTGGCTGATGTCGGAGGAAGGGGCTCGTCATCTGTATCAGGCGAGCTTACCGATAAGATGATTGCGGCTTCGGCGGCAGCCTCGCGTGAACGCGATATGCCAATCTGCTCGATTGGGTCGTCGGACTGGCGCAATCCGGCGGTGTCCATAAGCCGAAAGGTGAATCCTCCGAGCTGAAGAGTCTCGGCCACAATATCGCGGGTCGTTCCGTGAATATCGCTGACGATGGCTCTTTCAGTCCCGAGAAGTGCGTTCAAGAGCGACGACTTGCCGGCGTTTGTCGGTCCGACTATGGCGACTTTAATCCCGTGGAGCAGAGCGTCACCCGTTGCAAATGACTCATGCAGCCGGTTGAGTTCGGAGAGAGTTGCCGAAGCTGATTCGGCGAGTTTTTTTCGGGAGGCAAACTCTACGTCTTCCTCACTGAAATCGAGCTCAAGTTCAAGCAGAGCGGCAAGCTCTGTCAGATCCTCACGCAGCTTATCGAGGCGCCGTGAGAATTCTCCGCTGAGTTGGCTGAGGGCGAGGCGGTGGGCCGCTGCCGAGGTAGATGCTATCACGTCGGCCACAGCTTCAGCCTGCGCGAGGTCGATACGTCCGTTGAGGAATGCGCGGCGCGTGAATTCCCCCGGTTCGGCGAGTCGGGCGCCCTGGCGGCAGAGGATATCAACGAGAGTGCGCTGGAGCCAGAGCGAGCCGTGGACCGAAAACTCCACGGTGTTTTCACCTGTAAACGAGTTCGGGCCGATAAAGAGCGTGGCTACAGCCTCGTCGAGCCGCAGATGATCGGCGGGATCGAAGATGGCTCCGAAATGAGCGGTGTGGGATTTCGAATCGGCAAGGCGTCGTCCTTTCCAGACCGTGTCGGCTATGGCTATGGCATCGGGGCCGCTGAGGCGAACTACCGCGATACCTGATGGAGCCACGCCTCCGGTGGCGACGGCGCAGATTGTGTCGTTTTCCTGAATCATGATGTGCACAAAGGTAGTGAGAATTTCCCGAACAATTTTCTGAAATGAGCCGGGCAATTGCGGGTGTGGCCGCTTTTTTGTAATTTTGCCGGGAATAACCGATTATGGGTAGGATTGTTGCTATCGATTACGGCAGGCGCCGTTGCGGAATTGCCGCCACTGATATTCTCCGGCTCGTGCCGGGGGGCATCGCTACAGTTTCCACATCGGAACTGACAGCGTGGCTCAGGCGCTATACCACTGAGAACGACGTCGATATGATCGTCGTAGGCCAACCACGCGATATGCGCGGCAACGACAGCGAATCGATGCGCTACATCCGTCCCGGCGTTGCGGCCCTGCGGCGCGCATTGCCATCGATGCCTGTTGTTTTTTTCGACGAGCGTTTCACGTCGGTATTGGCCCATAGGGCTATGATCGACGGCGGTATGCCGAAAATGCGCCGACGCGACAAGGCTGTTGTCGATGAGATCGCAGCCACAATAATCCTATCGGACTTTCTTGACAGCCAACAATATAAATCAATGCAATGATATTACCTATCTATATCTACGGTCATCCGGTACTTCGGCGCGTCAGCGAAGACGTGCCGAACGACTATCCCGAGCTGAAAAAACTTGTAGCCGATATGTTCGAAACCATGTACGCCTCCGAGGGAGTCGGTCTTGCAGCTCCGCAGATCGGACGCAATATCCGTCTGGTCGTTATCGATGCCGACGTCATGGGCGACGAAGATCCCGGATGCAAGGGTCGGAAACTGGTTCTCGTCAATCCGGAAATAGAGGTGCTTGAAGGCCCCGAAGAAACCTGCAACGAAGGATGCCTGAGTCTTCCCGGACTCAGTGAGGCCGTTAAGCGTGTCCATCATATCAGGCTCAGCTGGCTCGACGAGAATTTCGAGCCTCACGAAGAGGAAATCTCAGGCTTTCTGGCAAGAATAGTCCAGCACGAATGTGACCATCTCGAGGGGAAGGTCTATACCGATCACATCTCCGCTATCCGCAAGCAGCTGATCCGCAACAAGCTGCGCAACCTTGCCGAAGGCAAGATACGTGCAGGCTATCCCGTGCGCTACGCTCAGCCAAAACGTGGCGGAATGCGCCATTAATTTCAATTAACCGATAGTTTGAAATCTCAATAATCAACCATTTCTATGGCCGACGACAAAAAGATTATCTTCTCGATGGTGGGCGTAAGCAAAATCTACCCGCCACAGAAACAAGTCCTTAAAAATATCTATCTCTCATTCTTCTACGGAGCCAAGATCGGCATTATCGGCCTTAACGGCGCCGGGAAGTCGACTCTGCTGAAGATTATAGCCGGAATCGACAAGAGTTATCAGGGCGAGGTGGTTTTCTCGCCGGGCTACACTGTCGGCTATCTCGAGCAGGATCCTCAGCTCGATCCCGACAAAACCGTCATTGAAGTTGTGCGCGAGGGAGTGAAGCCCGTTATGGACATGCTGGCCGAATTCGACAAGGTCAACGAAGCCTTTGCCGACCCCGATGTCCTCGAAGACCCCGACAAGATGGAGGCCCTTATCGCGCGTCAGGCCGAACTGCAGGACCATCTCGACGCTGCCGACGCCTGGAATATCGACAGCAAGCTCGAGCGCGCCATGGACGCGCTCCAGTGTCCGCCCGACGATCAGACAATCGCCACCCTCTCCGGCGGTGAACGCCGCCGCGTGGCTCTCTGCCGTCTTCTTCTCCAGCAGCCCGACATTCTGCTTCTCGACGAACCTACCAACCATCTCGACGCCGAGTCGATCGACTGGCTTGAGCAGCACCTGCGCCAGTATCCCGGCACTGTCATCGCCATCACCCACGACCGCTATTTCCTCGACCATGTGGCCGGTTGGATTCTCGAGCTCGACCGCGGCGAGGGAATTCCCTGGAAAGGAAACTATTCGAGCTGGCTCGACCAGAAGACCAAGCGCATGGCTCAGGAAGAGAAACAGGCGTCGAAACGCCGCAAGACTCTTGAACGCGAGCTCGAATGGGTGCGCATGGCTCCGAAAGCCCGTCAGGCAAAAGGAAAAGCCCGACTCAACAGCTATGACCGTCTTCTCAACGAAGACCAGAAAGCCCGCGAAGAGAAGCTCGAGATCTTCATCCCCAACGGCCCGCGCCTCGGAAATCAGGTTATCGAGGCCCATGGACTGGCAAAGTCTTTTGGGAAGAAACAGCTCTTCGACAATCTCAACTTCGTTCTGCCTCCCAACGGCATCGTCGGCGTCATCGGCCCCAACGGAGCCGGAAAGACAACCCTTTTCCGACTCATCATGGGTCAGGAGACGCCTGACGCAGGAACCTTCGATGTCGGTGAAACAGTGAAAATCGCATACGTCGACCAAAACCACCACGACCTTCTGCCCGACAAAACCGTCTATGAAGTCATAAGTCAGGGCACCGAGACATTCCGCATGGGCGGCCGCGACATCAACGCCCGGGCCTATCTGTCGCGCTTCAACTTCACCGGCGCTGATCAGGAGAAGAAAATCGGAGTGCTCAGCGGCGGCGAGCGGAACCGTCTGCACCTTGCCATGGCGCTGAAACAGGAAGGCAACGTGCTTCTTCTCGACGAGCCTACCAACGACATCGACGTCAACACCCTGCGCGCCCTCGAAGAAGGCCTCGACGACTTCGCCGGCTGCGCTGTTGTCGTCAGTCACGACCGCTGGTTCCTCGACCGAATCTGCACTCATATCCTCTCGTTTGAAGGCGAAGGCAACGTTGTTTTCTACGAAGGCTCCTATAGCGACTACGAAGAGTTCAAACGAGCCCACAACGGAGGCAAAGAACCCGTGCGCCGACGCTATCGCAAACTCATGGAGTAACATCAATGGCCGACAACTATCTCGAAAAGAAAATGGAAGACTATCGCCGCGGCCCAGTGTCGCGGCGACGTCTTTCGCTGCCGCGCCGCCAGACCGGAGAGCCCGTGTTCGTCGCCGCCGGCGAGATGACGCCCGTTGTCGCCGCTATAGTCAGTAGCCTTACTGCCGACAGTCGGCCGGTATATTTCACAGTTAAAAACTGTAGCAGGCGCGACGCCATGAACCTCGCCGGAGCGACAGGCGCCACATACGACCCCGACGCAGGCAATGCCCGCGAACATTTCGCAGCGCGCTATGGCTCGACAAGCTCGTCGGTAGCAATCGACCTGCCCGGAGTTCAGGCCGACGTATACGTTGGTTCGCAGCCCGACCACAGCGGACGCCACAGCGTCAATCCCGACAGACTGTTACCCGCCGAGATTGCCCGCTGCGTTCTCTTTCTGGCCACCGGAACCGCTCGCGCAATCGCCCCGCTGGCCATCAGCGTAGATTCAGAGGTTGGTCGTTGCGACGCCTGACGTCGTCAGCACAAACACCAGAGGCCGCTTCACCGGCTGCGCCATATCGGCCAGCTGTGCGATGACATCGTCGGGAATCTGCTTCATAACCGGAGCGCCTCCCTGCCCTTTCTGCGCCGGAGTCAGATTAATATAGACATAATCATCATTCTCTCCGAGCGAGCATTTCCCATCTTCCGAGTCGCTGAAAGTCACCGACTCTACGGCATAAGGAAATCCCAGCATGCCGTTGTCAAGGCGCCCGAAGAAAATGTCGGCAGTCTGCTCGTCGGCGCGATAGAGCATGAAAACCGTCAGTCCGTAGAAATCTTTCAGACCCGGATCCTCGGCGATAAGCTGAGGGGTAATATCAACCTTGTCAGCCACATTGACCACATTAGCCATAACCCATCCGTCGCTGTGCTTAGGCCCTACCCGATAAAGATTAAGCCATCCGGCCGTCTTGCCAACGACAGGAGTAGAACCGCTGAAACGCAGCTCACGAAGTCCCTTGGCGGCTTTTCCCCAGTAGGCAACCTTAGTCGGACTCCCCTCGCCGTCGAACGACTTGGGATTATAAACACAGAATGGGGCCGAGCTTGACGCCGTCTTATACGCCCGCGCGCCACCCGTACGCGAAAAAGCGACCTGCTTCCAGTCGGGAATCTTCACCGTAAGGTCTGCCGGAACCTGGGCCGACGCCGTGAAGGCCACAACAGCCATAAAAGCGGCAATTAGAGTTTTTTTCATATAAATAATAGTTTAATAAGCGCGGAAATTAACTCTGAACGCGAGGTTCGGATAAACTTTGACCTTGTCCATGATTTTCTGGAAAGTGTCGTCGCCAAAATCAGTGCTTACGCCGATTTCCCCGTAATCAGTATAAAGTTTCGGCGTTCCATGAATCTGCACGCCGAGCTCCACTTCGAAATTCACCAGTTTTCCCGGCACTGCCCGTCCCCAGCCTATACCGAAATACGGTCGGAAGCCGTTGACCTTGATGCCGCCGTTGACCTTACCTTCATTGTCAACCGGAAGAGTATAGTCACCGATTTCCACTTCGGCTCCGTTCATGCCCGCAAGAGCAGGACTGCTTCCCTTGATGTCGACAATCGTCGAGCCGCCGAAATATGCACCCACAGCAACATACAGCGACTTCATCGGTATGGGGTAGACATTGAAAATAACCTGTCCCTGAACACGTTTCAGATTGCCGTCCAGATCAACGGTCGTCGACTCCTGAGTGTTTAAGGGCGACGTATAATTGACATCGATGTCATGAACGCCGAACTTAATGCCGGGCATTATCGACACACCTGCGCGCATCTGAACGAAGCGTGTGATCGGGGTGGCAGCCTCAATGCTTATGCCGGTCAGGCCAACGCTGGCACCAAATCCGATATGGTTGAAGACATCCGGCCCGATAGCTGATGCCGACAAAACCGATACAAGCGATAAAATCGCTGCAAAAATAGATTTTTTCATGAATTGTGATAGATTTGAAGTTTATACGTCCACAAAGTTAATAAATCCAAACAAATATCCAACCGAAAAGTGTCCGAAGCATCAGCGGCGTAGCCCGCCAATCCGCCAAAGAAACTTTTTTTGGCGCTTTCATATATTATTGTGTAACTTTGCGGCCGAAAAGTCACTATTCCCATCCAACCCATCCCAACGATGAATATTTCACTGAACTGGCTCAAAGAATATCTCGATATAGAAATGCCCGCCGAAGAGGTTGCCGACGCACTGACGTCGATAGGCCTCGAAACAGGCTCCGTCGAAGAAGTCGAATCGATTCGCGGAGGCCTCCGCGGTCTCGTCATCGGAAAGGTGCTGACCTGCGAGGCTCATCCCGACAGCGATCACCTGCACATTACAACCGTAGACCTCGGCGACGGACAGGCCACTCAGATTGTCTGCGGCGCGCCGAATGTCGCAGCGGGCCAGACTGTGGTAGTGGCTACCGTCGGCACCACTCTCTACGACGGCGACAAGGAGTTCAAGATCAAAAAATCAAAGATTCGCGGCGTTGAATCGTTCGGCATGATATGCGCAGAAGACGAGATCGGCGTCGGCACAAACCACGACGGTATCATTGTCATCTCCGACGACATCCGTCCGGGCACTCCCGCCGCCGAATATTACGGACTGACGAGCGACTACGTCCTCGAAGTCGACCTCACCCCGAACCGCATCGACGCCGCAAGCCACTATGGAGTCGCCCGCGATCTGGCGGCATGGATGGCCATGCACCGCACCGCCCGTCAGCTCCACCGCCCGTCGGTCGACGGATTCGCCCTCGACCGCCCCGACGGAGGTATCGCTGTTGAGGTTGCCGATGCAAACGCCTGTCCGCGCTACTCGGGAATAACCGTGCGCGGCGTCAAAGTCGGCGAAAGCCCCGAATGGCTCCGCACACGCCTGTCAGCTATCGGCCTGCGCCCGATCAACAACATCGTCGACATAACGAATTATATCCTCCATGCCTTCTGCCAGCCGCTCCATTGCTTCGACCTCAACAAAATCGAAGGAGAAAAAATCATCGTAACGCAATGCCCGACAGGCACACCGTTCACCACACTCGACGGAGTCGAGCGCAAACTCGACGAGCGTGACCTCTGCATCTGCAACGGCCGGCGTGAACCGATGTGTATCGCCGGTGTCTTCGGCGGAATGGACAGCGGCGTGACGGAGACAACAACCGACATATTCATCGAGAGCGCCTGCTTCAACCCGACAGACATCCGTAAGACCGCGCGCCGCCACAGCCTCCAGACCGACGCCAGCTTCCGCTATGAGCGCGGTGTCGACCCCAACGGCACAATGTATGCCCTCAAGCTCGCCGCCATGCTAGTCAAAGAGATTGCCGGAGGTGAAATCTGCGGCCCCGTCTGCGACATATATCCCGCTCCGACAGCGCCCTACCCCGTCACCCTCAGTTACGACTCGGTCGACCGCCTCATAGGCAAAAAGATCGGTCACGACACTGTCGACAAGATTCTCGGACTGCTCGAAATAGCCATTGCCTCACGCAGAGAGGGAGAGCTCGACCTCGAAGTTCCCACCTACCGCGTCGACGTCCGCCGTCCGTGCGACGTCATAGAGGACATCCTCAGAATCTACGGCTACAACAACGTCGAATTCGAATCGCGTCTCCACGCTTCGCTGAGCTACAAAACCCATACCGATCTCGACAACGAGCTGCGCCGCCGCATCAGCGATCAGCTGACCGGCGAGGGCTTCAACGAGATTCTCAACAACTCGCTGACGTCGGTCAAATACTATGCCGACAATGCCACCATGCCTCTCGACCGCTGTGTGGCCCTGCTCAATCCGCTGAGTCAGGATCTCGGCGTCATGCGCCAGACACTGCTCTACGGCGGCCTCGAAAGCCTCGGGCGCAATATCAACCGGCGCCGCCCCGACCTCGCTTTCTATGAGTTCGGCAACGTCTACTTCAACATTCCTGCCGTAGCATCGACCGCCGAGGCGCCCCTTGCTCCCTATCGCGAGGAAGCCCGCCTCTCGCTCTGGCTGACCGGCAATATACGCCACGGCAACTGGGCCCGTCAGGCCGAAACGTCGAGTTTCTTCGACCTGAAAGCCGCCGTGCTCAACATACTGACCCGCATGGGCATCGACAGCCACGCCGTCCAGCTCACCCCCGATGCCGAGCCAACAGCCGATTTCGAAGCTTCGCTGTCGCTGACGACCCGTTCCGAGAAGTTGCTCGGAACCATGGGCATTCTCAGCGCATCACTTCTCAAACGCTTCGAAATCTCCCAGCAGGTGGCCTACGCCGATCTGCGCTGGAACGAACTGGCAAATTTGTCAATCGGACATAATGTAAGCGCTTCGATGCCTCCGAAGACCCATCCCGTCAAACGCGATCTGGCCCTGCTGGTCAGCAACGACGTCACAATGGCAATGATCGAGACCGTAGTCGGCCGGAGCGAGAAGAAACTTCTCCGCGACGTAGAACTCTTCGACGTCTACGAAGGTAAGAACCTGCCCGCCGGCAAAAAGTCATACGCGATCTCAATGACCCTTCAGGACGACGAAAAGACGCTCAACGACAAGCAGATCGACGCCGTAATGAACAAAATCATCGCCAATCTCAAGCGCGAGCTCCACGCCGAACTCCGCTGAGCCTGACCTCTGAAATCATCAACAACAATTATAATCAATTCCAACAATGGGAAGAGCATTTGAATATCGCAAAGCTCGCAAGCTGAAACGCTGGGGCAATATGTCGCGCACTTTCACGCGCATCGGTAAGGAAATCACCATCGCCGCAAAAGCCGGCGGTCCCGACCCCGATACCAACCCCCGCCTGCGCGTGCTTATGCAGAACGCCAAGGCCGCCAATATGCCCAAAGACACTGTTGAGCGCGCCATCAAGAAAGCTACCGACAAAGAGTCGGGCGACTATAAGGAAATCGTCTACGAAGGCTACGGGCCATACGGCATTGCAATCGTTGTCGAAGCCGCTACCGACAACAACACCCGCACTGTCGCCAACGTCCGCTCATATTTTACCAAACATGGCGGCACGCTCGGAACTCAGGGCTCACTTTCATTCCTGTTCGACCACAAAAGCGTGTTCAAGGTAAAACCCCGCGAAGACATATCGCTCGAAGATCTCGAACTCGAACTGATCGACTACGGAGTCGATGAAATCGAGGCTGACGAAGAGGAAGTCGACATCTATGGCGCCTTCGAGGAATTCAACAACATTCAGAAATACCTCGAGGAACACGGTTTCGAGATTATCTCCGCCGAATTCGAGCGCATCCCCAACGATCTCAAAGAGGTCACCGACGAGCAGCGCGAGAAGATCGAGAAACTTCTCGAGAAATTCGAAGACGACGAAGACGTCCAGAACGTCTTCCACAACATGAAAGAATAACATTCCCCCTTTACCCGCGAGGCTGCTCCGCCACCGGGCGGCAGCGGCCTCAGGCTTGTGCCGCGACAGCGGCTTTCGACGACACTCGTCCAACAATGCTGTAAATGAAGAACCTGATAATTGTAGAGTCGCCTGAGAAGGCCAAGACTATCGAGGGTTTCCTCGGAAAAGATTTCAAGGTAATGGCCAGCATAGGCCATATACGCGATCTGCGCAAACGCGACATCTCTGTCGACAAGCAGGGAAATTTCGAACCCATCTACGAGATTCCCGAAGACAAGAAAAACATTGTCCGCGACCTGCGCAAAGCCGCAAAGGAGGCAGAGACGGTCTGGCTTGCGAGCGATGAAGACCGCGAGGGTGAGGCCATAGCCTGGCATCTTGCTGAGGTGCTCGGACTTGACCCGTCCACAACGCGGCGCATCGTATTCCACGAGATTACCCCTGAGGCAATCCACAAAGCGCTGGAGAATCCGCGCACAATCGATCTCAACCGCGTCGACGCCCAGCAGGCGCGCCGCGTGCTCGACCGCATCGTCGGCTTCGAGCTTTCGCCCGTTCTCTGGAAAAAAATCAAACCGGCCCTCAGCGCCGGTCGCGTCCAGAGCGTTGCGGTGCGTCTGATATGCGAGCGCGAGGCCGAAATCAAAAACTTCGAGACCGAAGCCCACTGGCGCGTGACAGCACGTTTTTTCGCGCCAGACGGAAAAACTGTGCGCGCCGAACTGTCGCGCACACTGCCTACGCGCAAAGCCGCCGAAGAATTCCTCGAAGCCTGCGCCGGCGCCCGTTTCGAAGTCTCCGATGTTCAGGTTCGCCCGGTGAAGAGGTCCCCGGCTCCACCTTTTACCACTTCCACTCTCCAGCAAGAAGCGTCGCGGCGACTCGGAATGACCGTAAGCCAGACTATGATGGTCGCCCAGCGCCTCTATGAGGCGGGGCACATAACATATATGCGAACCGACTCGCTGAACCTATCGTCGATGGCCATGAATGCCATTGCCGCCGAGATTACCGGATCACTGGGAGAGCGTTACGCCCATGCGCGCCACTTCCACACCTCCAGCAAAGGAGCGCAGGAAGCCCACGAGGCAATCCGTCCAACGTATATCAACAAGACAACCGTCGACGGAACCGACCGCGAAAAACGCCTCTACGCCCTGATATGGAAACGTGCCGTAGCAAGTCAGATGGCCGATGCCGAGCTTGAAAAGACAACCGTCACAGTCAGAATCGCCGGCGACTCCGAGCGTCAGGAGCATTTCAACATTCAGGGTCAGGTTGTGAAATTCGACGGTTTTATGCGCGTCTATGCATCGAAGACCCCGCTCCAGTCCGACAGCGAAAGTGACGACTCAGCCGACGAGACCCTGTTGCCGCCGATGAAAACAGGCGACACAATGAAGCCCGAAGACATCACTGCCACCGAAAGCTTCAGGCGTCAACCACCGCGCTACGACGAAGGCACACTCGTTAAGAAACTCGAAGAACTCGGAATCGGACGTCCGTCTACCTACGCGCCGACAATCTCCACCATACAGCAGCGTGAATATGTCGAGAAAGGCGAGAAACCGGGTGTGAAACGTCCCTACACGATCCTCACTCTCGACGGAAACAGCGGCAAAATAGGCGAACAGACAGCTTCACTGCAATACGGCGCCGACAAAGGCAAGCTTATCCCTACCGACACCGGCATCGTCGTCAACGATTATCTGACAGCAAACTTCCCCGACATCCTCGACTACGATTTCACAGCCCGTGTCGAAGGTAAATTCGACCTCATCGCCGAAGGAAAATGCAACTGGAACGACGAGATATCGCAGTTCTACGCCCTCTTCCATCCCGAGGTCGTCAAAGCGGAAGACACACGCACTGAACATCGCGTCGGCGAACGCATGCTCGGAACCGACCCTGCCACCGGCGAACCTGTCAGCGTCAAGATCGGCCGCTACGGCCCCGTCGTCCAGATCGGCAATGCCCAGGGCGAGGCAAAGCCGCGCTTCGCCTCACTAAGAAAAGAGCAGAGCGTATTCGACATCACCCTCGATGAAGCTCTCAAGCTTTTCGACCTGCCCCGTGAACTCGGCTCGTTCGAAGACAAGCCCGTCAAAGCAGCTATCGGACGCTTCGGCCCCTATATCAGCCATGCGTCGAAATTCGTATCTATCCCCAAAGAGCTCTCGCCGACATCGATAACCCTCGACGAAGCCATCGGACTAATCAAGGCCAAGCGCGATGCCGATGCCAAGAAGATCATCAAGACGTTCGACGAAGAACCCGACCTTCAGATTCTGAACGGCCGTTATGGAATTTATATTGCTTACAAAAAAGCTAACTACAAGATTCCGAAGACCATCGAGAATCCCGCTGAACTCACTCTCGAGCAGGCCCGCGAAATAATCGCCTCTCAGCCCGCCCCGAAATCAAAAGCCAAAGGGCGCGCTATCCGCCAGAAAAAATCATGATGTCGATATGCCACGTCCGTTAAACCACAAGCCGGGCACGAGAAAAGGTCTTTTCGTGCCCGACGTCATTGAAACCTACAGACCTGAAGGCCCCACACGTCTGCTTGACTTCCTGATCGAATCGATGCCACAGCGCAAACGCACAAACATCAAGGAGCTGCTCGCCCACGATCAGGTCGCCGTCAACGGCGCGCCCACACGCCAATTCGACACCGGACTGTCGGACGGCGACGAAGTGAAAATCAACCTCGTGCGTCCCTTCCTGACATTCCGCAACCGCCGGTTGCGTCTTGTCTTTGAAGACGACGACATTATTGTTGTCGACAAAGGCTACGGACTCCTTTCAATGGGAACCGACAAGATAAAGGAAGGAACCGCCTATTCAATATTGCGCGACTACGTCAAATGGAGCAATCCACGGAACAAAATCTTCATCGTCCACCGTCTCGACCGCGACACCTCGGGTCTGATGATGTTCGCCAAGAACCAACAGGCCAAAGAGACCATGCAGCACAACTGGAACAACATGGTTCTCGAACGCAACTACGTTGCGGTTGTCGAGGGATATGTCGAAGATGACGAGGGAACCATCCGCTCTTACCTCAACGAGAACGCCGAGCATGAAGTCTACTCCACTCCCCGGCCCGTCAACGCCGACAGCAAGCTCGCCGTCACGCGCTACCGCGTTCTCGACCGCTCTCACGGCCACACACTCGTTGAACTGAGCCTCGACACGGGCCGCAAGAACCAGATTCGAGTCCACATGAAAGACCTCGGCCATCCAATCATAGGCGACCGCCGCTACGGAGCTGCTACATCCCCCATACACCGGCTCGCTCTCCACGCCCGCACTCTGAAGTTCGTCCATCCGAATTCACGTCGTCCGATGGACTTCTCAACCGGTATTCCCGCCGCTTTTCTGTCGATGATGAAATAAACCCGCGAAAAACAGTTTTTTTCACAACATTGTCTCACGACTGCCACACAATTGTAACAACCGCGCATTACCTTTGCAAGCGTGAAAACCGTACCGCCTGACAGCGGTTCAATATACAAATCTATACCCAAGAACTAACACGACTTACAAAGGTTGTAAAATAGTAATTCTTAAAGCGCGGATTGTCGACGAGACACTCCGCGCTTAGCTTTTGAACGCACATGCAAACCACACACGAGGTTTGCATTTATCAGGAAAAAAGCGTAACTTTGCGAAATAATAGCAATATTGCATCAATGGAGAAACGAAAAATCCTCTATATTTCTCAGGAAATCTCGCCCTACGTTGCCGAAAACCATAGCTCGCTCCGCAGCCGGCTGATCCCACAAGGAGTTCAGGAACAAGGCTTTGAGGTGCGTACTTTCATGCCGAAATACGGCTCCATCAACGAACGCCGTAACCAGCTCCACGAAGTGATTCGCCTAAGCGGCATGAATATCATAATCGACGACACCGACCATCCTCTGATTATCAAAGTCGCCACCCTGCAGCCCACACGCATGCAGGTCTATTTCATTGACAACGATGACTATTTCAGCCGCAGCCCTATAAAAGAGCTCGAAACACGCACAAGCCTCGGCGACAACGACGAACGCGCGATATTCTTTGTGCGCGGCGTTGTCGAGACCGTAAAAAAATTACGCTGGGCTCCCGAAGTAATCCACTGCACAGGATGGCTTTCAGCCCTCGCCCCTCTTCTGCTCAAAAAAAACTACAACGACGATCCCGCCTTCCGCGATTCTAAAGTAGTTGTGACAATAACATCTCCCGACGGACTGCTCGCCCCTCTGGCTGAGCGCTTCGCTGAGAAAATCATTACCGACGGCATTTCGGCCGACAACATAAAGTCCATAGCAACACCCCCGGTCGGATTCAACGAGCTGATGCGCATAGCCATCGACTATGCCGACGGCGTCGTCGCCGGAGTGCCCGATGCCGATCCGGCTCTGCTCGACTACGCCCGCAGCCTCGGGCGTCCCGTCCTCGACTACCACGACGACCCCGCCGAAGCCGCTCGCGCCTATGTCGATTTCTATAACTCGCTTTAACAAATGAAACGCCTCTTAAAGGTATTTCTGTTCGTGGCCGCCCTGTCAGCTTTGGTCAGCGCGTGCGACGACGATACCTCGACAATCGGGTCCTCACTGATCCAGGATCAGGTCAAGATCGTAGTCGACGACTCTTTCACACTGACCGGCCACTCTGTCGCCTCCGGAAGAGTTCAGTCGAGAACAATACTCCAGCTCCTGGGAAATATCGACGCCGAAGGCTACGGCTCTTTCTCGAGCGACGTAGTAACCCAGTTTATGCCCAGCCAGACCATTCCCTACACCGACGTCGACCTTGATTCCGTGCGGCTTGTCATGCGTATGCCCCTCGGCGGATATGTCGGCGACTCGCTGATGCCTATGGGAATAGCCGTCCACCGCCTGACTCGCGACCTCCCAGCTCCGATATTCAGCGACTTCAATCCTGCCGGATATTACGAGCCGACGCCCTACGCAACGGCAACATACACTGCCACAGCCGCCGGCCTCAGCCCAACCGAGCAAAAACGCAAATTCCGTCTTATCAATATCGATCTGCCGAACAGCTTCGGAGCCGAGCTTCTTGCCAAATACAAAGAATCGCCCGAGACATTCGCCACACCCGGAGCATTCTCACAATGGTTCAAAGGCTTCTATATCAAAACATCATTCGGCAGCGGCCGAGTGGCCCAGATCGACTCGACAGCCATAACTCTCTATTTCCATCGCACCTATCGCGACGAAGAGACCGACCGCGACACAACCGTCTACAACTCTGCAGCATATCTCGCCGTGACCCCCGAAATCGTCACGAACAACAACATGCACTATAACGTGTCGCCCGAGCTGAGCGCAAAAGCCTCCGAACAGGCTGTCATTGCCGCGCCGACAGGCTACGACGTCGAAATCCGCTTTCCCGCACGCGAGATGATCGAGAAATACCGCAGCGAAAAAACCCTGCTTTCGATTATAAACACCGTGTCGCTTGAAATTCCGACGCTCGACATCACAAACAGCTACGGACTCACGCCGCCCCCGACAGTCCTTCTTGTTAAAACCTCCGAGAAAAACGACTTCTTCGCCCGTAGCAAGCTTCCCAACGACACAACATCTTTTTACGCGACCTACGACTCGTTTAACCATCGCTACGTGTTCAGCGAGATGCGCGACTACATACTGTCGCTACTCGATAAAGAAGAGATTACCGACGACGACATGAACTTCACCATCTGCCCGGTAACAATCGGCTTCGAGAGCAATGCAACAAGTAACAACTACTACTATTATTACTATTACTACAACATGCCGATGAGCCAGCAACTGACAATTGCAAGCGTGACGCCTTACGTAAACAGGCCCTCGATGGGCATTCTCGATCTGAAAAATTCAAAAATTCTGTTTACTTATAGTTTGCAGACAATAAATAATTAGTATCTTTGCACCGCAAAACCAAGCCGCAATAGCTCAGTTGGTAGAGCATTTCATTCGTAACGAAAAGGTCGTGGGTTCGAGTCCCACTCGCGGCTCATAGAATAGCTGATAATCGTTTGATTATCAGCTATTTCTGTAAAATCAGGTATAAACAGGATATAAACTTTCGACATAAAATGTACTTCTGAAGAGAACCAAAGAGAACTCATGCTGTTCTTAATTCAGGAAAGAACTGTAACTTTACCTAAAACACAACCCCCAAATGATAAACGAGCTTGTTCAAAACCTTATTGCCGTTAATAGAATTGCCGAAGGACAGAACTTGTCCTTTGAAGATGCTTTGTCAATCGTCAGAATGTACGATGAAATACCTGAGCCTAATGACCTGATTGACAAAGCAGAGGTTTTGGCAGCATCCGACATTGATGTTTTGGTTCGAAATGCCATCGAGTTAGAAAGAGAGTCAGACAGATTTTTGCAAGTCAGTTTACAATTCCTTAGAGAATTTGATTTCAAAGCCATCGCCCAAAGCTACCCGCGCCCGTTTTACGACCGGTTCCATAAAGCAGAGGTCGAATTGAACTCGCATTGGAAAGTCTACTGCCGACTTAATAATCGGCTTGATTATCTAGATCCCGATTCCCAGGAATACATAGAGGCAGAGAAACGTTGCGAAGAAGTCAAAGCCGAACATGATGAACGGCAAAAGACAGTTCGACGATTATATGCCGAATATGAAGAGGCCAACAAGGAGAGCGCACCTGTGTTTGGGTTCAGAGCCGATTTTCTTGAGGCCGTCATTGTTCGTTACCATGACATAGCCATCGCGATACTTACCGACATCAAGCGAATCAGGGAGGGCGGCTCATGAAGAAGATATTGATGAAAGACGCCGAGCAGTTCCGCGATACAGTGTCGGCGAAACTATGCAACTATCTTTATGATGCTTGCAATGAGTTCCTGTTTGAGTTCACCACACCTATAATGTTCAGCGTTCACATGAACATGAGGTTAGAGCAGGACTTCTTCCGCCCCCTCAAATTCAAGCAGCTTCATATCTGCTATATGGTGTATGCTGTGGAAAAATTAATCGCCCCATCTGCTCTTGCAAAGGAATGGTCCTCGTTATTCCTGAAACGCTGTGGCATCAGTCAGATGTATTATAAAAGTCATCGCCTCGATGATGCAAGGTCCGATGTGCCGACCAATATTGAATTTCGGAAAAACATAGATGATGCCATCAAAATCTGGGAAGATATGAGACGCGTCACACGCTAATCACAACTTCAACACAACAGAATTCGGTTTTCAGAACTCATAACGCGCTATGTCGCTGCATCCCAGCACATAGTGCGTTTGCATTATTTATATTTTGACACAATGCGCCAACATGGTGTCACTTTGGAGAGGCAGTAACTTTGCATCGGAAACGAAAGGCACTCAATGCATGCCAAGAGTACCCGGGTATTTCCAAAAGTATCTACGAAAACCAGTCAATAAAATATGCAAAGAAAACTTCTCACCTCTAAGGAAGCTGCTCAGTACCTCGGTATCTCGCTATCCTTTCTCCGTAAGATGATGATGAACCGGATCATCCCCATGTATAAACCTAACGGCAAACTCTGTTACTTCGACCCTGAAGATCTCGACGCCTACCTGACCAGCGTCCGCATCTCCTCTCAGGACGAAATCAAGGCGCGGGCAAACGAGTATCTCCGCAAAACAGGCAATCATGGCTAAAGGCGTGAACATCTACGGTCTCATCAGCTCATTCTGGCGAGAGAACGAGTACGAGCCATTCTCCACTGCGGAGATTGCGCTGTACTTCTTCCTCATCGACCGGGCGAACACCCGTCGCTGGCAGATGCCGTTCAAGTGTCCGACTTCAGTAATCAGCACCGCAATCCAAGTGACCAGACAAACTGTTGTGAATGCTCGTGAATCACTCTGGGAGCGAAATATCATCACCTACTTCAAAGGGACAGGCAAAGGCTCCCATCCGATGTATTCACTTGTCTTGACAGGAGGATTGACGGATTGTTTGTCGGATGGATTGACGGAAACCTTGCAGGATGATTCGACGGTTAGCTTGTCGGACAGCTTGACACCCTATAATATAGAAGATAGAAATAATAAAGATAAAAATTATTCTTCAATTAAAACAGGCGATGTGAAGATTCTGAGTTTGGAAGAGCTTGAGGTTTTGCTGGTTAACGACGAGTCGTGGCTCAACGAAATCATTTCCCTTCTTTCCTCCTCCTGTCAAATCGAATTGCCGGAACTGAAATCGTATCTCGGTAACTTCTTCCGTTACCTCCGTTGCCAGGGAACGAAAGGTAGGGAGGAAGATGACTGCCGGAGATATTTCGTGAACTGGATTAAAAAACAACCAATCAATAAAAACAAAACAACTCTTAAACCGACAATCCATGCAACAAATCAACCATCCAACGATGCTCGCCGACCTGCTGGCGTCACAGCTAAATCAGCGACAGACTACGAGGGCGCGTTTTAGGCTTCCGTTCTCAAAGACCGATACCGTCCGTATACTTCTCGCCGGAGTGAAGGCGGAAGTAGAACGCCGCGACAAGACATTTGTAATGAGCGATGCTCTGTTGACGCAAACCGAACAGATTGCTGAGTGGCTAACAGGCGACCACTCGAAATTCGGAATGATGCTTTGCGGCGGATGCGGCAACGGCAAGACTACCTTTGTGAAAGCCTTCCAGCAAATCCTCAACAAATTTGAAATCAAAGTTGATGATGATTACTCCGAGCGATACTCCATAAGGATTGTCAATGCCCGCGACCTTGCGAGGGTCTGCAAAGAGGACTATGACGAGTGGCGTAGTTTCTGTTATAAACGGATGCTTGCCATCGACGACTTCGGAACTGAGCCGCTTGAGGTAATGGATTACGGTAACGTGCTCTATCCGATTACCGAGCTGCTGACAACGCGCTATGACCGCCACCTTTTTACCATCCTTACGACCAACCTTACCCCGGCGGAGATTCGACCCAGATACGGCGACCGCATAGCCGACCGTCTCAACGAGATGATGGGCAAAGTCATCTTCGCCAACACCACTTACAGGACGCCGTAGCCGGAAAGTCAGCCGTTTGTAGCGACGCTCCGCAATCGAAACGACAGTGAAGATGGAGGAGGATTGCAAGGTTGTTTTTTATGTCCCATAAAAATTGGCTCTGACAACCTTACGGTTGCCAAATACGCCACGGTCTTGAAATCATTCTGATTCCGCATCCTGTCCTTACCTCCTCCATCCTTCTTCCCTCCATTTCTATTTCCAATCAACCCCACAATGACACTGACAAAACGAATATCCAAACACGGGCGCAAGCCCAAACCGGAGTGGCAGCGACTCCGCAATGAAATCAAGCTACATCTTGATGACGGAAACTACGCCGTCGTAAAAGATATGGCCCGCGAAGCCGGTCTTTCACTCAATAAGTTCATCACCCGTGCCGTCATGGGCACAACAATCCGTAAAGCTCTGACTGATGAGGAATACTCGATGGTCCGCAGCCTTCAGGGTATCGCCAACAATCTCAACCAGCTTGCCAAATGCGCAAACGGTATGGGCTTCAATGCGGTAGCTGAAAAGGTTGATACACTGCTTACAACAACTCTTGGATTGCTATCCAAATTTCGTATGTGATGATAGCCAAATTTAAGAACCGTATTGACTTCACCGGCCTGGTAGACTACGCCAACGACATCAAGAGTGATGAAAAGAGAGGACGGCTATTGTCATATCAGGGAGTCTGTGTCGTTTCCAACGAAACTATCGCTGACAGTTTCAATACACATCTGCGTCGCCTGGACAGCCGAGGGAGGGTGCATCATATCGGGCAACCGGTAAAGCATGTGTCAATCTCATTCTCGCCGGAGGATGCACATCTGTTCCCCGACAATGAGCAGGGCGACCGCTTCATGGCGCAACTTGTCGATGAATGGCTTCGGGGCATGGGTATCATCAATGCGCAGTATATCGTGGCGCGTCACTTCGATAAGGCGCATCCGCACTGCCATATTGTATATAGCCGCATCGCACTTGACGGCAATGTAATTTCCGCATTCAATGAGTGGATCAGGAGCGTGAAAGTCTGTAAGGAAATCAAGTTGCGCCACGGACTGACATTCGGCAACACGACAGGCGAAAAGATTAATCGTGACAGGCTGCGTCCAATTCAGCAGTTGCGATTCGATGTCAAGTCGGCTGCCATCGCTGCCGTAAACAGTTCATCATCGTGGGCTGAATTTCAACATGCTTTAGAGGCTCATGAGATAGAGGCATCTTTCAGTATCAATCGCTCCACGCTAGAAATCCGAGGCATTTCATTTGCCAAAGACGGCTATAAGTTTGCTGGTTCTAAACTGTCCAAACAGAAACTCACCTATGACAAGCTCGTTGCAAAGTTCGGAGCATTGTCAGTTGAGGGAGTGGCTGTTTTGTCCACCCCCAACAAAGGCTTCTGTGAGGGGAGGCCCATTTTAGGCACCCCCTCACAGAATCAAAGGTTTATTTCAAACGAGGGTATGGGCAAGTTGACCGCGCCCTATCAAGATTCAGGCAAAGGGGTTTCCAAAACAGAAAATCCTTTAGAGGAACTGCTACCCAATAGCATCCCCACTGAACCATCGGAAGTCAGTCTGGTCCCATTGTCTGTGATTATCGACTTACTTACTGGTCCGACTGTCCTGCAATCTTCCGGCGGCGGTGGCACCACCAACGATCTTGATTGGAACGATGAACGCCGTCGCCGTCAGGAAGCACAGGACAACCAATACATACACAAACCGTTCAAACGCAGAAGATGAATACAAACGATAAAAACTATGTTGACCGACTGCATAACCAGCAAGTCAACGAGCTTAACGAAATCAAGAACCGACTTCTGATTCTGGAAGGTAAACCTACGGCAGCATCCGACGGCAACATCCGAGTCGAAATCGACACCGATAAAGTCTATGAAATGTTTCTAAAAGCGTGTCACGACTGCCTGCAACAGAGGCAGGACCGCCATCAGGAAGAAGACCGTCAAGCTGAAGAACGACTCAGACAGGAATGCGAAGCCAAAGGAGAACCGTATTATAACACTGATGCACAAATGCGCATTGCTATTGTAAAAGAATTCAACACATTCTACAGATTGATAATCACATTTATCAAAAGAACGGAAGAGCATTATAAACTCATCCATTCAGACATACTCAATCATCTCGGAGCATCCACCACTACAGATGATGCGCCAAAACCGCATTCGATTTTTTCAGACCTACCGTCTGGCTTACTCCCCAAAATCGCCACACTTCGTCATCGCCTCACAAGCCGCATCCGCAATTATCTCACCGGCAGTTTCACTCTTCCTCGCGGCTGGACGCTTCTAACAATACTACTCTATGCCATGTTGTTAATTCTCCTCTTATACCTCCGCACAACAATTACGGTGTCAGGGTAATGAAAACAAAAGAACACGCCTGTTCCCAATAACTACTCGCTTTTGGGGCAAACTACTCGGATAATTGTCGAACTACTCGCCAACTACTCGGTTTTCAGGTAAAACTACTCGCTTTCTACTCGGTTTTCATATCATACCAGCGTTGTTTAATCGATTGGATTTTGCCTTCAGATGCCAACTCCTTGAGAATATTACCGACCATTTGACCGTTCTGTTCGGGAGTGTTGCGGCCGGGGAGAGTGCCACCGAGATATTCCATGATGTCGCTACGCTTGGCACCATCCGCACCAGCGTTCTGAATGTATTGGAGCACCATGTGCTTTATCTTGTCTCGCTCTAAGCCGACAACGCGAGTATAACCGGAAAGTTGTTTGGTTTTCTTTGCTACTGTCAGCGAGATACGATAGTTTGGAGCTTCGCCTTCGATGAGACCACGCTGAATCATGTCCTGCGCGACCGTTTCATCTATACGATGTCCTTTCTGGATAGCGTCAAGTGAGATGCAGTCCCAAAGAGTAAGCGAATCGTTATTCTTGAGCATGTTGGTGTAACGCTCATCGATGGATGTCCCGTAAATGCGGACAGCTACTTGCTGCCTGTCATTGTCAATTTCATAGTCTGGCATGGGGAAGCGACGCTGCCACTGTTCGGTGAACATCTTCTTTATGCCTCGGCTCACGGTATCAATCATGTTGAAATGCACCATCGCCTGACAGAGACAATCGTTACGGAAGAACTTCTGCGGCTCATCCGTGCTCAAAACCTCTTCCAATGACCCTGGAATGAAGGAACCGGCATTAGAGTAGTAAAGAAATCCGGGGTTCTCAACGAAGTTTATACGCTGCTGGAGCTGGTAATTCGAGTGGGCGATGCAGTTGTGAAGTGCCTCACGGATGGTATAGTCATCATATTGCTTCATCGTATCGGGAAACAATGTGCCGCCCGGCATCTCGCGCAATGTCAGATTGTGAATCTTGGCAAGGATTTCATCGACTGTCAGTATGTATGGCACGGAGAAATGCTCGTAATCAACAACATCCTTGTTCTTGTCGCGCAATGTCCATGTCACCTGCACGACCGCCGGTCTCAGCAGATACTCCGAAAAACTCTTGCCTAAAAGAATGATGGCCGCACGTGTCAGCTTGCCGTCAATCATAAGACCGCATTTGCAGAGAAACTTTTCATCTGACCAACCGTTGACTTCGGCAACCGGAATCCGGCTATGCACCTTTTTAAACATCTTGCGTGCTTTGGCAATCGCGACCTCATCAAGGTCATCGAGCGTAGCGTTGGGCACAATCTCAGCAGACCAATCGCGATATGGTGTCTGGTTGCGGATTTCATCTTGCTTAGACTGATTAAGAGGCTTCAGACTCTCGCCGTCACGACCATAAGCGATACCTTTCCACTTCATCACGATATTTCGTGGTGAGGCCGGAATCTTAAACATCAGAATACGTTTACCGTCAACTTCGACAGGAATAATCTCGCGGAAAGTCTGCCCATCAGTAGTATGATTGGTGAAGTCATGTTTCAACTTGTTCAGCGCGCCCTCTCCATCCTTATAAGAAGTGCCAATGATTTCATGCTTCTTTTCATCGTAACCAAATACCAGCCACGCAAAAGGAAGACCACGTAAATTAGCCTCGTTGCTCAAAGCCGAAAAATACTTACCGAGGTCATCGAAGTCGAAGTTATTCTCCGCCTTCTTGAACTCCACCACTTCCGATTCCTTGTGTTGAATCAAAGAGTGAAAAAGCTGCCTGTATGTCGAGTTGTCAGTTGTCATATTCTTCTAATTGATAGAGCTATTTTACAGATATTACCAGAATCTCTTCCATATTCTGCTTCCGGTTCAGCGGCTATATTAATCCGTCCTTCTTGAGTATAGACTACACTTTTTAAGTCACCTTTAATATCTTTGACTAATTGGATTAAAGTTTCGCCTCGTTGAGCAATATTTCTTAACTCACATTCCCAGATAGTGATGACTCTCCAGCCTTTGGCTTTGAGCGTTTCGATAGTTTCAATGTCACGCTGGCGATTTCGTTCTATCTTAGTCTGCCAGAACTCAATATTAGACTTTGGTAGTCGAAAATACTTACAACACTCATGACCATGCCAAAAGCAACCATTAATGAATATGATTGTCTTGTATTTACGGAGCACAATATCAGGTGAGCCGGGAAGTTTGTGGTTATGTAAACCATAACGAAAACCTTGTGAATGCAGATACCTGCGCACCAACATTTCTGGCTTCGTATCGCCTGAGCGAATAGCCGACATATTACGGCTCCGTTCTTCCTTGCTCTTAATGTCCATTGATTATCGATTTTCAATTTCGTTGAGATTCTCGAAGTTCATAACAATCCCAAATAAACCTCACAAGTGTTGAACTTGCTCCAACTGCTAAATTGGCGTGGCGCGAGCATAAACCTTTGTAATTATCATCTTTCCCGTGACCACGGCCATATTTGTTCCTTAAAGTTGCCAAGCCGTCAGTAATAGCTCCTAAACTTCTTAATATCGATTTCAGTGCCATAGCTTCAGAATTGTCATCTGATATATCTTCAGGTGTTAACTTAAGAGTCTTTGTAGTTGCTCTCACCAATTTAGAGAGATTGTCATATTCCGTAGGAAGATTGTATTTTCTGAGTATGGTCTTACAGCAACTTTCAATAAGTTCTTTCGCCAGTCCAATTGCATTTGTCGGGTCTTTGTCAACAGAACCGACCATTTCATCTATTTGCTTCAGAATATAATCATTGTTGAATTTTTCCTTTATTTCAGAGGATTGTTTTCCTATAACAGGATTGGTGATTTCAATGCGGTGCATTATCGCATTACCCCTCTCTATATCAGCAGAAGACAGATAATTCTCGCATGACGCAGAATTAGCGTAACTCCATAATGCCTTAAGCAGAGTTATAACCTTATCTTCATCCTCGTTAGAAAGATATGCGTTTAGAGATTTCCACATTGGCATATTATATAATTCAGAAACCGCATCGCCTACAGCATTTAATGTAAATGAGTTAAAAGCATTATGCGATGGGAAATCTAATACGTACCCTCCAAAATTAAACATATTACTTAAACAAGAAACCTCTTGTTCCGTAATTTTGCTTAATATCCTTTTTGCAGGCCCCCATCCGTATACATCTCTTTTAGATATCTTCCCGACCACTTTAATCTTGAACCCATCTGCATCGAGAAGATTATTAATTCTTGTCAAGAGACCTTTCCAATCGCCATTATCATCTCGAACTTCGGGATGAAATATCTCAGCTAAAAAATTTAAAAGGTTTTCATCCGAGCCATTACTAATATTAATACGATCATCAGTCCAAAACCAATCCGCTTCGTAGTCGTTAGGGTTAACTACCGTATGAACATGAATGTCTATAGTCGCATTTTCATATCTTGAATCATATGACGGCAGAGTATCTAAAGGATACAATCGGGATAAGAACTCAAGTGGATTCAGCAATCCCCAGATTAAATAGTGATGGTGTGTAGTTTCCCAATACATATCCTCGTTCCATCCGTTAATCAATAATGTTCGAATGTCTCGTCGGGTTACGGTTGTGATTTTATTAGTTAAGTCCATCGCTTATTCCATATAGTCGTTGTCATTAGGCCACGGTTCTTCAACGGGAGTGCCGTAAGCTACCTCGGGCTCGGAAACTATTTCTGCAGTCTCTGTATCCACATTATAGCCGAGATTCTTTCCCATTAGCTTCTGTACTTGCGAGATATCCCATATCTGATTTGCCATTCGGGGCACAACTCCTTCAACAATTCGGACTGGAAGCTCATGGTATGCACCTATCTTGATTCTCAATGTTGGGAATGACACCGGTTCGGTCGCTCCCTTGACAATCCGCTTGTTCGTGCCGAAGCCAAGGGATTCTATGTCATAATAACCTATTAAAGTATTATCGACAATCGGCAAAAGGTAGCGAGCCGCGGAAATATCTCCCGAAGGCATATTGAGCATGATGTATGTCTTACCTTCGGCAGCTCGGTTGAAGAAAGCATCGTAGAGTTTGGAGACATTATGTTTGCTGTCCTCTCCAGTTTCGTCCTTCCGCACAAGACAAGTAAGGTATTTGCCTCCCTTGGCTATGCTCGAAGCACCTCCAGCCTTTGCCTTATATTCTTCGATAAAACCGGTCGGTTCCTCTCCGAGGGGACACTCCACCACATAGAAGTTTTCTCCGAGTTTATCAAGCAGAGTCTGGTTATCTGAATCCTCGAAATCAAGTGCCAAAGAGAAAATCTCATCGTTGGCAAAAGGTCGGAACGTCTTGCCGAGCGTGTCCTGAAAGTTGGCTTTCAGATATTGCTCCGCATCAACGCCGGGGCGAGCCTGCATAGCATAAAACTTGAAATGGTCCTTAAGCATAGTCTGAATGGCCTCCCTGAATTTACCCCTGACAGTCTGACGGTAATCTTCTTTGGCGCCCGCATTGTTTCTCGCATAAAGGGCAATGATGAAAAGGAAGTTTACGTCATAGTGCGACAAAAGTAGCGTATCACGATCGTAGAGGCGATTCTGGAACTGACGGCTAATCGGCGGCTGGGTCGGATGGGGTTCCGTGCAGTCTTCATAAGAAAGTGTTACGGGATCAATGTTTGCGGAAATAAAAAAATTGGGGATTACATTATATCCTTCGGTCATTTTATCACGCAAACGGATTTTACCGAAACGTCCCTTGTCTTTTCTCCTCGCCTCAAGTTGCTCTTCGGTCGCACCCTTTTCGGGGGGCAGGAAGAGATTTAGGTTCCACTGTATGACATTTCTTGCGTAAGTATACTGTTTGTACACAGACTCACGACCTGGGTCACTGCCGATTTTGTAATACTTGGAATCACCTATATAATAGATGTCATTATCTCGTTCTCGGTCACTTATCAGAGCATCATATGTATAGAAATGATCGACAAGTTTGCCATCGTCTTGTTCCTTAAGGCCAGCCGGAACATCCTTATCACCGATTAGTTCCTCGATGATTGCCTCGAACACAATGTGGAAGCTCTTGACAAGAAGATACTCGCTGGGGGAAACTGCCATTTTTATCTGATAGGCTTTGTCAAAAAAAGCATAACAAAGTTCCCATAATTCAATAGCACTATCAGAAAAGTATTTGTATTTTATCTGGCGTAGACGACGTCGCCCGAGTCCATTGATATAGCGTTCAAACTGAGTTCCTATAATGAGTTTGAAACCGAATGGTATATCAGCCCGAAATCCGAATTTTTCAGAAATATAATGTAGAATGGAGAAAAAAATGACGATAAGTTCCTCATCGAAATTTACTTCACGTTTTTTGTTTATCGGTCGGAGATATAGCGCTTCATCACCCTCCACCATAGCTGTAGTGCGTGATATAGTCTGTACCCAATTTACTTTATTGAAGCCAGAATGAATGTTCTTCAGGATGAAGGTGAAGAACTGTCTATTCTCCTTATTAAAACGGAGCATGGCGAGAATGATGTCGAGCAACGTATTGCTTTTTTTCTTCCTGCCGTGACCTTCGCTTTCAATTTCTTTCTGTAGCACTATTTCGTTCTTAGGGTGAGTATTGCGAAAAACGACTATAGCGCGGTGAATCCATACTGCGAATTCATAGAGGAACTTCAGTTCATGCGGTTCTAGCTTCGCCTCATCAAGATTGACAATCTCTGATGGATCATATTTCCCAAAGGCTTTCCCTTTTTCGTCAATCAGCACTTTGGGCAGAATGAAGACGCAATCCTTAACCTTGGGATTGAAGTAGTACCCTACATAGCTCACAGAGATTTTGTTCTCAATGTCCTGAAGAGTAAATAACCCATCCAGAACATCGACAACACCCTTTGCTTCATATTGGTAATCTTCAATCAGCAGCTTCATTCTATTCTAGCTAATGAGATTCCGGTACCTGTATTTGCAAGTCCGTTAACCAGTTCACCAATCCGTTCCGGTGTTGAGCCTCGGTAAACATAAATTTTATCACCGTTAGCGAGTGTTATCTCTGCATATCGTTTTTCGAAACGTGAATCAGTTGAACGGTCAAAGTAATATTTGTAGTCCTTCTCATTGTATACCAGAGTGTACGAGAGTCCGAAGCTCTTGATTTTGTCAAGGACTTCATTTGCGTTAGCAGTGGGCATAGATGCAACAAGGGCTTTGACAACTTCAACTACGGCGTCTGATTTGGTATAACTTCCGGTTCCGTTCACGCTATATTTTGAATAGTCGCGTACAGATTCAGTCTGACTTGTGTTGAGTTCGGCATCTCCATCTGAATCGAATGTCACACTTGTGTCATCTGGGGCTTCACCGATAATTGTCAAGCCCAAACCTGCAACAAACTTGTTGAGGTTAGGATTATTCGGAAGTGGGAAGAAATCCGTGAATCGAAATGCCTTCTTTTTCTTGTCCTCGCCTTCATAAACAAAAGGTTCCTTTGTTAAGTCATAATCTTTGAGCACATCTGTCCAAAAGTAAAACAACACTTTGTTGAGAAATACTTCTTCCGATATGATGTCGTTGTCCTCCAGATCCGGATTGCTCTTCTTATCAGGTTTGGCAAAGAAATAACCCATCTGCTTGTCGGCCGACTCAATAAGGGTGTAAATCTCCGGATTGATTTTTTCAAGGAAGGCTCCCCAACTGTAACGTTTGCCGCCGACTTCAAGCATCCAATTCATCTTGTTATACTTGATAGGTACATATTTCCAGTCCCAGCGACGCTTGAAAGCAGAGTCGATGGGAAATAGCGACTGGTCACTCGTGTTCATTGTAGCCCAAATATGTAGATTCGGGGGTAACAGGAGTTTCGTACCATTGAGAATACTTGGTCCGATAGCGACTTCCTTGCCGTTATCTTTGATTAGGAGGAAATTGCTGATGGTCTCGCGCTGTTGTTCTGTGAGTCCGGCAAAACCTTTCTTGTCATCGCTTAGGAATTGGGCGATATCCTCATCTGCAGCGATGGCATACGACGAGCTGCCGTGATTGTTCCTGTCGAGAAGTTGGAACAGATCGCCAAAAATCTGAGCGCAGTTGCCGCGGTTAATCTCCTCGATTACAAGATAGAACGGCTCATCAAGATTGCTCCACGCCGCAACGTATGCCTTTAGAAAAGCTTGCGGCACATACTTGTAGACTATCTTTCTTTCGGTACCGGGGTGACTAGAGCTGTCTTTGGCATACTTCGCCACGCCGTCCGACACATAGCTCATCGGCACCGGCTCCATCGTAGGCTTATATGCTCCCACGAAAGAAGCATAATCGCTGTCTGGATGGAATGTTGTCCTTACAGAATTGGTCTCATCTGTCAGATTGTCGATAGTATACGACTTACCTGTACCGGGAGCACCATAGTAGATACGCTGAAGCTGATTATTCTCTTCTTTAGTTCCTGCCTTGTTCTCTCGTTGAATTGATACGGTTGGAGTAATGCTCTGGAAAAGCTTTATAAAATTATTATATAGTAACTGCGGAACATAGTAGAAGTAGAACTCTCCATTGGATTTCTTATACACCGCAAAGTAGTCCTCAAGGTTATTTTCTACTGTAAGATGCAATTTATCAATGAAAAACGACTTTATTTGAGATTTCCCCAAATCACCATCGGAATACGCTTTTCGGTCACCTCGATTGGTAACTGAAGACAATTTAAGTTCCACTATTTTGTCAGACAAAGGCATATCCTCTACCCGAAGTGGTTTAAAGACAAGTTTAATGGTCGTCTCAGATTGTGTCCGTGCTATCCCAAAGAAATCTTCACACCATGAAGTCCCTAACTCAAACTGTTTACCAGCTGAATCAACAAGATCATTTGTGCGGAGACGTTGTAGCTTAAGTTCGTTTCCAGCCATAATTTAAAGTAATTTGCCCCATTGTTCTGCGACAGCTTCTGCGAACCCTGGGAATGTTTTGCTTCTCAATTTTCTTCTCTCTTCTGTTGATATTTTGGTATTGAAAGAATCTGAATACCACTTTGGCAGGGATCTGCCACTTGAAAGGACTACTCGTTCCCCCGGGTCAACAATATCTGTTGCCACAAGAGGCGGTAGATTATGTAACCAGAGACAGGTTTTTTTTGATGCTGAATCTCCGAACCAAAATGGCTGAACTATTTGATCAGGTTTTCTGTATACAGAATTCATACAACCGACCGGATTCTCAATAGCCCATCTCTTGATATTAGTTTTTGTAAACTCTAAGAAGAATTCTTCAGCAATTTTCTTTTGTTGTCTGCGCCCAATATGATGCGGATGTTCCCGACGCTGTTCAATGGGAAGATTTGCATCATCGGGATGATAAAGCCATCGGGCTCCACTAACAGAAAGATAAGTGCATGGAGGGTGTGCAATCATCAGATCCCAATTCTCGCCATCGGGTAGATAATATTCTTCTCCTGTTTCAAGTATTCCTCCGTTATTAGGAATGACTTGTAATACGTCCTGTTTGAAGTGCCATTCGGGATGCCCCCCACTACACTCAAGGATATCACAACTGAAGGCATTATGCCCTCTCGCTCTAAATGCCTTGCAGATTGCTTGGCTCTCCTCACATGCTATTAATATGTTAGCCATTATCTTAATATTCTGTAAATTGATTCGGCAATTGCTTTTGCAAAATTTATTGGAACTGCGTTCCCAATCATTTTATAACAACTTGCACGATTGCCGACAAATTGGTAATCTTTAGGGAAGGTCATCAGCATAGCTGCTTCTCTGATTGTAATAAATCTTGCTTGTTCAATATCGGGATGAATAAACATAAATCCATCTTTTTGAAGGTGAGCAACCACAGTTGGCGAAGGCTTATCCCATTCAAGATTACGATATTTCCTATATAACGTAGTTTTGCCTGTCATTTTCTTATAAAAGTCAATGGCTTCTTGTTGTGAACAGCTGTTCATGTTTTGACTTATCCAAGTTTTAATGACAATAATGTCTCGTGCACTACAATGACGAGGCATATGGAACGGATCTGATTCATCTGTCGCATAATGCGATAAATTTCTTCCCTTTACTTTTCTAATATTATCAAGTGGGAAAATTTTGGGGAGTGTTCCAATCGCATCACGAACATTGACTGTCCTTGAATTATTCAAAGCAGCCATAGTATCATAGAATTCGCTCAAAGATGTGCGACAGTCATTTCGAATTCCAAAAAGTATCACACGTTCACGATGTTGAGGTACGGAATAGCAATATGCATCAAAGACAGCATATTTGAATTTATCTGGTGCCAAAACAGTATATCCAATGTCTGTAAACGCTTTGTATATACGATTGACTACAGGCTTACCACCCGGCTTCGCACTTAACATGCCGGTGACATTTTCAAACACGAATGCTTTGGGTCTAAATGCGTCAACTACCTTTACAAAACTCTCAAATAAAAAATTACGGTAATCATCTTGCATTGAATTTTTATCAGTTGCTCTCCCATGAATGGAATAAGCCTGACATGGAGGACCGCCTATAATCAAATCTACAGATCTGTTTCCAATAATATACTTAAGACCATTCCGAGCTTCGGCAGCATTACCCTCTTCATAAAGTTTAATTGAGTCTTCAGACCAATTGCCATCAATTAGTTCATCAGTTCTTTGTATATCAAAAAGCACTACCTTCTTCCGCGCATCTTCTTCTGTTACGCCCCATCTTTGAACCAACCTCTTTCTAAGTGTCTCAACCATGGGTCTTTCCCACTCTACATGAGCTAATGGTTCAAAATGTCCGGAAGACATAAATCCTTCAGAAAGTCCTCCGCATCCGGCAAATAAATCTATGAATGTTAAGCGTCGAGGCATAATTTATAAGCAAAGCTGATTTATTTAAATGCGATGTTCTATTATGATTATTGGCGTTCAAAGGTTTCTTTATCAGAATAATCAAAACTAGCCTCAAGAAGATCTTTAATGTCAACTTTGAGGACATGAGCCATTTCTACGAACTGCGCCATAGATGGTTGAACCTTATTTGTTCTCCATCTTGACACTGTTATTTCAGTTACGCCAAGTTTATCAGCCAACCATATATTAGTCAACTGCTTTTCAGCCATAATTACGCGAAGCCTATTTCGACATTCCTTTCTTGCCATATGTTTAATTGGTTTCAATCTGCAAATTTACAAAGAATTCTTGATGAGATTAACACAATATGTTAGTTTTTTATATTATTTGGATGAATAAATGTGCCCATAGAAGAGTAGTTTTCCTATTGAACATGTAAATTTTTGAATAAGTCACTATATATCTGTGGATTGAAAATCAATGACCTTCATCTTGCCATTAACATCAAAAAGAAAATTTCCTTCATTAAAATCAATTCTTCCGCTCGGACAAATTGAGACTAACTCGTGATAAGCATCATTAATAAAATTAAAAAACTCAAGAGAGTCTTCCTTTCGAGTTCTGATTTCAGACTCAGTTAATCCCCGATTATGAGATTCATCTTCATTCAAATGGTCGATATAATTGATAAGTAATTCCCTCGTTCTATCAATCTCAAGGGTTTTATTACTACGATAAAGGATTTGTAAATCATCATTAGACATTGGGGATATCGGATCCGCAAATAAAGTGAACCAAGCATGTTTGAAATCATAAAGCGAGTCTTTCATCTTAGATTGGCCATCGGGATTGACAAACAAACGTTCTTGCAGAATCCAAGCATAGGAGCGTTTCTGAAATTTAAAATAAAACTTATCAACCGCTACAATATTGCAAAGATTCAAGTTCTGCCGCCCGCGAAGTGCTTTACATGTTGAGACTTCACCGGGATCCAATGTGAATTTGATAACATTGTTGTTTTCTGTCAAAAAAGCAGTGCCAAAATTACCATGTCCAAGCATTTCCTCAATTTTATATTGTGGGAATACGCGGTTAAACTCCTTTTGGAGTAAATAAGCCTCTATTTCATTCATCTTATAAATTTTTAATAAAATTCCTTAAGTGTCAAGCCAATGATCCGTTAGCTTTATTGTCTGACTCTTTGGTTGAGAATCTTTCGGAAGTTCCTCTACTTGTAACACAATCGGCAAATCCGCAATAAGTCCGGATAATATACAAGCACCAACTGGCAGTATAGGCAACGATTCCAAAGATACCTTATCAAGGTAGGATACCGCTTTGTCAATCATGTCGATATCCTTATTATTGACCAAGCGATGTATGAAATAATTATGTAATTGAGAGATTATGGTCGGAGATATGTCTGAAGGTCTTTGACTTGATATAGTAAGGAAGACCCCGAACTTACGTCCTTCCTTGATTATTTCTTCAAATGTTTCCAAACGGAAATCTTTGAATGATTCGTTTTCTCGAAGAGATTCATAAGAAAGAACATTATGAGCCTCATCCACTATGATGTTCAGAGAAGAATTGTTTTCTTCCCTATTTTTCTTCTCCTCATACAGACGATAAGACACAAACATAGGAATAAGCTTCTTAACCGCAAGATTAGCTTGATTAAGATCAATTACGACTAAATTGTTGTTATTCCAAAGATCAATGTTATTATCGAATATGAAAACCTTATCAAAATCATGAACAAAACGTTTAAGTTTATTGATAACGGGGGCAATGTGTTCATTCAATGCCCGATTACTAAGAATATCTTTTATTAGTTGGATATATAGAAAGTGTATAATTCCGTTAAGATAATCTTCAGGAAACTCATAACTTTTGGCTGCCTTATATACGCATGTCTCCTTGATATACTTAACATTATTAGGATCGTTCATATATTTCACTCCGTTGTCGCACTGTATATAGTAACAGTTATTCTTGGCATGCCATATTAAGTCGTATTGGATGGTTTTTGGCAATCCTAAACCATCATAGTCATGTGGTAAAATTTCTTCAAAATAATCCAATATTTGTTTTGACTTAACTCGGTCGCTCATTATAAGAGTATCACTAACGAGGTTCCTTAACATTTTTCTGATGTAAACTCGTGGATTCTCTTTATCTTTTACAGAGTTTAAAAGCCTGAGAGCACGGCTTATAAATGGCTGCTGTGTTTTCTCAGAAGCGCTACATAGTATATATAGTAATTCAGGTTTCAGCATGTCTTCTTCCCTCAAAGGAAGTCTATCCTTTTGAGTTCTGGTAGATATCCGATATGTCGTTTTATTTTGTGTTATTGTATTTACTCCAGAATATTCTCCATTAAAATCAAATAAGACAAATTTAGCATTGTCCCTGAAATGTGATTGGTCATTAAACTTTTCAAAGAGTGCTTTATATATATTGGCAAGTGTGTGGCTTTTGCCACTACCGGTGTTGCCGAATATGCCAATATGGGATGCAAAAAGCTTGTTGATACTAACTTGTATCGGAACATTCTCATCTGCCATAAGATATCCGATATTAAGCGTCAGCTCATTTTCCTTTGCAAAACGATGAATTGCCGAAAATTCCTCGTTATCCATAAGATAACATGTGTCGCCTATTAGAGGCAGCTCTTTGATACCTTTATTATATTGCCTATTGTCAAAATAGCCTATTAATTTGACTATCAGAATGCGAAACAGCTTGTCGGCCTCATTATGGTAACTGATGTCAACCTTAGTTTCCTTTAATTGTTCTGACTCGACCTTTCCTACAAGTTGAATAAACCCTTTCTTTATCTTCACATAGCTTCCGACAGAAACACTCTTGATTAGTTCCCCACAATAAATAAGATGTGACAAATTTTTGTTCGTGTCAACCTTTATAGTTATTTCACGTCCATTCACAGCAAAGACCTCTCCGATTCTAAAAATTGAGGCTTTTAGAAGTTCTTTTTCAATCTTATTGCTAACATCTTCCATCACTTAAAAGATGAGTCGTTCTATATTCTTAAAAACGTATTGATTGATATTATCCAAAGAGAAAACTGTCAAAGGGCATTCCTTGCTATCATTTTGCATGTTATCGGAACTTTCCTTTGCGTCATTATCATCGGAGTGTTCTTTAGTTGTAGCATTTGATACTTGTGTCGCATTCTCTGGGTCGATAGCATCATTTGCTGACTTATCATCTTTAGAGCTACATGCTACAACGAAGCCTTGTTCTCTAAGAAATTCTCTCATATTATTATCTTGAGCATTGTAAAAATCAAGAGGGGAAATGACTTTTATATTATTATTGTAGTTCACTCCAACTCTCTTTAAGTTTTCAATTATGTCAGCCTTGCCATTTTCATCATAGGCAAAAACCAATATTTGCAGAGTCGGGTTGGAGTTTGCTGCCCTTATAGTAAGTTGTGCCAAATGTTCGTCCGCAAAAGAAAATCCGAGTACAAACAATGATGTTCCGGAAACTTCAAGGGTATTTGAGTAAATACGCATTAATTCATAAAAATGCATATCAAGAACACTCTCTTTAAATTTGGTTTTACGCGGGTGAATCATTATAAGCTTAAAATATGCGTCATTGAATCGGTCTAATGCTTCTTCAATAATCTTAGATTCATCATCGGAGAGGCTATTTATTTTCTCCTCAGCATATTTACGCAAATTTTCAATACCCTCATCGCAATTCTTAATTTCTGTATCAATCGGAATAAAGGTATGTTCTGACTCTGCAAATTTAATGGCTTCCTTAATTTCAGATATCAATTCTAGGTCATGGTCATATGTAATAAAAGCCTCTGATTCAGGAAGGCGTTTCCAGTTGATAGAACCATGAATTTTCAAATAGTTGAAAATAGGAATTTGAGATGAATTCTGATAGTGGGAACTTACTTTAGAAACAACTTTGCTGAAACTATCTTCATGAAAAGTCGGTCTTAAATGCCCTCGGAAGCCATCGTTGAACTCAAGTTTCAAGTTTTCACCAACTCTCTCCAATATATTATCAATATTGGTTGTGAAAATGTTTAGGGTCTTGTCCAATAATGAGCTGCTGCGCTTTGCCATTATTGAAGTCCATGTCGTAAGCATTTCTGAATATGCACCGATGACAACCTTTAACTTAGAAATTTCATCTTCAGTTAAATGGTCATCTATTTTGGAACATGGTTCCATGACAGATGTAAAATATTTAGAAAACAATGACGACTCTACAATTTTCCATTGAAAATCATCTTTGATGTCTTGCGCCTTTGTTAATAGGGTTTCTATTGGTCCAAGAACAGACAAAAATGGTTTTGATAATCCCGACCCAAAGAGAAAATTCACATGGGTTGATTGTATAAGTTTCTTTAGTTGGTCTAATTTGTATATTTCCATATTCAAAAAATGCTCGTACTGCAAAGTTACAAAAACATTATGGAATTAAACCCAATATGATAATATTTTAATCCTATGTCCGTTCCTGAAAATGGTTGACTCGGTTTGGTATGTTTACTGATATTGGTTT
>OLYI01000036.1_pt1 | contig 67568 bp, 63 predicted proteins | sample 1644251 | NCBI WGS metagenome assembly OLYI01 (sample SAMEA103958140, study PRJEB25191) | human gut metagenome | biome: human-associated habitat [ENVO:00009003]; feature: intestine environment [ENVO:2100002]; material: feces | place: Germany | collected 2013/2015 | reverse complement strand
AAAATTCAGAGGTTATCCACAGTTTTTATTTGGCACCTATTGTATAATGCGGATTTTGGTATTTATGCAGTGTTGCCTTAACTCTATTATAGAGCCTTACTCGGAAAAGGTATACGGGGAACATGAGTATGAAGTTCTGACATCCTCTCGTGAAGGTCTGCAACGACAAGTTGATCACTTTGGGTCAAAGCAACGGCATGATACGGACGGATATAACATTATTCCTCTTGGCTACTGCACATATCGCAATAGAAGTGATGACGGGAGATTTGCCTTTAATATCAATACGATCAGTTCAAATGCGATTGTCAGCAAGTTCTATCCGGTTTTCCGTTTCACAAATGCAAACAGCCTTTGCAGCTTAGATAAGAGCCTCTTTACAAACCTATTTTCAAGCTGTAAGGGGCTAAACAAATATTAGCAAGCAATGCATCTGTAATACAGATGCGCAAAATCCCCCCCGTCCCCCTTCCACGGAACGAGTGGGTTTCTGCTTGTTGAGGCTCCGCCCCAAGCCCTGATAATCGCAGTCTATCCGTCTGCGGCTGCGCGATTTTCAATCGCTTTTGATTTTGCACGAGCAAGATTTATTTTCGAAAATATTTTTGAATTAGATGTTGACATTGCGCTTTCTATGTGTTATACTCCTGACATACGAACAAACTTTCTAAATCAACTTGCGATAACAACTTCATATTTTTGTTGACACGTTTTGCATAAAGTTCAACCGCCGGACACGCTGGATTGATTCCAGTATAGAAGCCGGATAAGAGCCTGCATCCACCAGCTTTGGTGAGAACGAGGACCATCGAGAGGACATGGCAAACAGCTTTCACGCTGTTGCCATGTCCTTTTTTTGCGTCCTTTGGGAGTTTGTTCACCTGCATCTTGAAAAGTGAATACACGGGGATACCTGGTAAATGGGTATCCTGTGACAAATTCAACTGAAGGAGGGAAACATGAGTTACTATCCAGCGTTGAAACAAAGATTGACCTGCCGGGAGGTGGCTCCCCGCTATGGCTTAAAAGTGAATGCCTCCGGGATGGTGTTATGTCCCTTCCACGATGAGCACTCGCCCAGCCTGAAGCTCAGCCGGGGCTTTCACTGTTTCGGCTGCGGCGCGCAGGGAGACGTTATCACATTTGTGTCCCGGCTCTTTGAGATTCCACCGGGGGAAGCTGCACAAAAGCTGTCCGCGGATTTTGGGATTCCTGCGGGCGATCACTCCCGAGGCCCTCCGGCTGCCCGGACAGAAATGGAAACATGGGTTTCCTACGCGAAGGAAATCCTTCACGGCTACTACGATTTACTGATTGACTGGAAGCGAAGGTATTGCCCAAAGGCATCGGATGCAGAATGGCACCCGTTGTTTATCGAAGCACTTCAAAGGCAGGCCGACATCCGCCAGTTGATTTTTGAATTGGAGTTCGGAACTACGGAAGAAGTGAAAACCGTTTACGAGCATTACAGAGAGGTGGTGAAGAAGATTGGTAAACAAATCCATGGCAATGACACGACAGGAGATACTTCTGAATCTCAAGAAGAACGGCAAAGACAATGTCCTGCAAACCATTGACAACTGCATTTTTGTTCTGGAGCATGACGAGAATTTGAGGGGAACCATTCGATTCAACGTGCTGACCGAGCGGGACTGCATCGTGGGCGATGTTGGCTGGGAGCGGACAGGCAGTGCCATCACGGAACGGGACATGAGCTACCTCAAACTGTATTTTGAGCGGCACTACCATCTGAACCATGAGAAGGCATTGCGGGATGCCATCCGCATTGTTGCCAATGAAAACCGCTTCCATCCCATTCAGGAATATCTTCAAGCGCTCCGCTGGGACGGGCAGCTCCGCATTCCACACGCCTTGCACAGATTCCTGGGGGCAGAAGAATGCCAGTTCAACACCGAGTGCCTGAAAATTTTCATGCTGGGTGCCATCAGTCGGGTGTTCCACCCCGGCATCAAATTTGAACTGATGCTGTGTCTAGTGGGCAGTCAGGGGGCGGGCAAGTCCAGCTTCTTCCGCCTGCTGGCTGTGCGGGATGAATGGTTTTCCGATGATCTGAAAAAGATCGATGATGACAATGTATACCGAAAAATGCAGGGACACTGGATCATCGAAATGTCGGAGATGCTGGCCACTGCCAGTGCGAAAAGTATTGAGGAGATCCGCAGCTTCATCAGCCGCCAGAAGGAAACCTATAAGGTGCCCTACGACATCCACCCGGAGGATCGGACGAGGCAGTGCGTATTTGCCGGCACTTCCAATTCGCTGGATTTCCTGCCGTTGGACAGAGCGGGCAACCGTCGTTTCCTGCCGGTCATGGCAGAGCCGGATAAGGCGGAGGTACACATTCTGGAAAACGAAACAGTGTCCCGCGCCTACATCGACCAGATGTGGGCAGAGGCCATGACCATTTACCGCAGCGGGGATTTCCGGCTGTCTCTGCCGAGAGAGTTGGAGGAGGAAGCCCGGAACCGCCAAAAGGCATTCATGCCCGAGGACACTACGAGCGGGCGTATCCAGTGCTTTCTGGATTCCTTTGGAAGTGATGATGTATGTTCCCGGCAGATTTTTGAATTGGGTCTGGGACGCATGGGCGAGCCAAAGCAATGGGAGATCCGGGAGATAAACGACATTATGAACCACACCATCGAGGGCTGGGAGCCGGGTACAACAAAACGGATTTCCGGATATGGTATCCAGCGCACATGGCGCAGAAAGGCTGGGGTAGGAGTGGAGCAGTTGGAACTGCCGGAAGGTTGGTAAGCAGTCATCTTCTATCCTAGTAAACAACCGGTAGACAAACCGGTCAACATATTTTCAAAACCTTCAAATGCCGAAAAGAGAAATACGTCTTAAATTTACTTTGGATTTCTTACTCTTTTCCTTTTGAAGAGAAGATGTAAACAGAGAATTGCAAAACAAGAAAAGAGGGCGGAAAAGGCCAATGTCAAACGTACAGAGGTTTTCTTGCGTCCGTTTACACCAGCCCGTCAACGGACAGAACCGCAATATCAGCCAAAGGGAAAACAAAGGGTTTGGACAACAGCGAAAATGTTTTCTCTTTCCTGTGAGAAATGCGCCAACAAGCGATGAAGCAAAGAGTGAACCCAATTCGCAGTACGGGAAAGGACTGCACCGGCTGACGAATTGGTTCGTAAATCGCTGCATTCGCCGGGTCAACCTGTGACCCGGACATGGCGAATAAGAAAATGGAGGGATTTTCAGAATCAAAGGAAATTTACTGGACAGCAGAGTCACCGCATAGAAAACAGAATTTGATTCAGGAGGAAACGAACGTGAAAAAGGAAAGAAAAATCAATAGGGTCCGCTGCGACATTCAGTCCCACATCATTGCCGCGGGTTATACTCAGAAGGAAGCTGTGGAAGCCTGTTCCGCCGAGTATGGATGGAGTGACAGCGATTCCAATTTTTCCGCCAAGTTGAGTGACCAGACCCTGCGCTATCGGGAAGTGCTGGAACTTGCTGATGTGCTGGGCTATGAGATTGTCTGGCAGAAGCGGCGGGAAGATTGACAGAAAATAGGATTCACAAACCAGCGCGAAGGATTCCCTGCTGTAAAAAGGAGTACGCCTATTCGCATAAAAAAAGGAAACTCTGGAAATCATTTGGAGAAAAGGGGGCAGTAACATGGAAATTATTCAAGATGATGCAAAGAAACTGGTACAGGTGTGGCTGAGCCGAAAGGAGAGTGGGGACGAGGCTCTGCAAAATCAGTTGAAGCCCATGTATGCCCAGTGGAAGCAGCAGAAATATATGGTGGCGGTATTTCACTCCGGGCAGGAGGATTTGAAGGAGAACACCATGGCCCTGCTGGCGTATAACAAACGGCGCAGTGCGGAACTGGCGGTGCAGCGGGAGAAGAAGCAGAAAACCACACAGATGGAACTGTAATTTGCTACAATTTCCTCCGTGGAAATTGGAATGTAAAAGCCCCTGCAGATGTCGTCGCAACATCTGCAGGGGCTGCATTTTACAGTTCATCACATTTGGCATTGATAATACGGCAGCAATATGCTTTCAGCTTTGGAATATCCTCCGTCAGAATTTCCCAGGTGATCTCCGGATCAACGGTGCCATAACTGTGTGCCACAATATTCCGCATACCGCGAATTTGCCGCCAAGGCGCGCCTGGATGTTCTGCACGAAATTCATCCGTCAGCTTTCCGGCCAATTCTCCGATTTGAAGGACACACAATGCTGCTGCGTTCCGGTAGATCGCGTCCGTGGAAAATACGCCATAGTCATTTCCGAAGCGGCGAATTGTCTCCTCTATCTGGTCGCAATAACCCACGATATGCTCCAAAATGCTGATATTCCGGTCAAGAGGCTTCATACAGCAGCACCTCATCATCAGAAATAGAATTCAGAAATTTGCTGTCCAGGCTTCCGGTGGGAACCAAATCCACAGGGATTCCCAATGCGTCTTCCAGATCAGCGGCAAGTCCGCCCATCTGCAAGCCACGAATGGCGCCCTTGTCGATGCGCAAGTCTATATCACTGTCCTTGTTGGCGTCACCCCGGGCATAGGAGCCGAACAGATAAATGCGGTCAGCTCCATACCGGGCGGCCAAAATTGTGACAATTTCTTTGATTTCATCAATGGTGTATTGCATGTCTGTCCCTCCCCACCATGTATTCTACTTCTATTTTACCATAATTATGCAGAAACGGCAATGATTATTTGTGTTATACAAAATTTGTTCTTGCTTTTTTATTATTATCAATGTACAATATTATCTGTAAATATATAAGCCGAGATAGATGTTATCAAACGCAGGGGGACTTGTTATGACCGAAACCTTTGACATTGCCGGCTATTGCCGCATCTCCGTAGATGAGGAACTGGACCGGGACAATGTGTCCATTGAAAACCAAAAGGCCATCATCCGGGATTTTGTGAACCGCCGTTTTCCGGGAAGCAGCCTGACCTTTTATGAGGATCGGGACCGTTCCGGCTATACTTTTGAGCAGCGGGAGGGCTACCAGGCCATGCGAAAGGGGCTGATCCGGCATCAGTATGACATTCTGGTGGTGAAGGATTTTTCCCGATTTTCCCGGCGAAACTCCCGGGGGCTGGTGGAATTGGAGGATCTGCGGGATGCAGGCGTTCGCATCATTTCCGTTGGGGACAACATCGACTTTCCCAACGATGACGACTGGCTGAAAATCCAGTTTCAATTCCTCATCAACGAAATGCCTGTCACCGACACCAGCAAAAAGGTGAAGAACGTTATCCGGCGGCGGCAGGCCGACGGGAAATGGCTTTGCGCCGCCCCCTACGGCTATATCATCAACAAGCAGAAAGAATTTGAGATCGTCCCCACGGAAGCGGAGATCGTGCGGCAGATTTTTGACCTGTACAACAACCAGGGCTGGGGCTACAAGAAAATCGCCAACTACCTGACGGAGCAGGGCATCCCCACCCCCCGGATGTCGGAGCAGATGCGCAAGGAGGCAGCGGGGGAGCCCACCAGCCGGAAAACCAAGGCCGCCTGGGCCATCGTCACGGTGCAGGGGATTTTGGATAACGATTTTTATATCGGCACTTTCCGTCAGGCCAAGTACACCCGGGCCAAGATCAACGGCAAGGATGTGAAACGGGACGAGGAGGAGCATATCGTCATTGAGAACCACCACCAGCCCATTATCGACTACCGCACCTTTGCCACCACCCGGGCCCTCCGGGAGAAACGTTCCACCGCCAATTACCGGGGCGTGAAGAAGTACGACAACGTGTACTCCGGTTTTCTGTTCTGCGGGGACTGCGGCAGCCCCATGTTTGCCATGAGCCGCAGGGATTTGAGTGCCGCCTACACCTGCGGCACCTACCACCGCCGGGGCCGTTCCGGATGCAGCTCCCACCACATCCGGGTGGACAAGCTGGACGAGCTGCTGAAAATCTATGTGCGGCGAGTCATGGAGCATTCCCATGCCATGCTGGAAGAACTGAACGCCGAACTGGCACGGCAGGATTCCGATGTGGTGGAAACGGAGCAGTCTGCTGACCATCTGGCCCAGGTCATGGAGGAGCTGCGGGAGGAGCTGAAAGCCACCAAGCGGCAGCGCATCCGGGACACGGTGAAGCACCCGGATCAGGAGGAGCTTCTAGCGGAGACCTATGACGAGCTGGAAGCCGACCTGCAAAAGAAGATCGAGGGGTTGGATCACCAGATTGGTATGCTCTCGGACAAGCGGAACACCATCATTCAGGCGGGGCGTGCCGCCAAGACCGCCATGGAGGTATTCGGGGACATTCTTTCCAAGGAAACGCTGGAACGAAACGATTTGGAACTGCTGATAGAGCGCATCGACGTATTCGAGGATCGGCTGGAGATCCGGCTCCACAGCGATGTGGACACCCTGCTCCACGTCAACCAGGGAGACATTGCTGTAAATTTTAATTCCGGCACGGAAAATAGCGAAAATACACTGATCCAGTCCTCTAAAAACCACGAGGACAAGGTTTTCCGTGTCAATGTTATCAGTGACGGTGACCCGTTGGAGATTTATACGGAGAAGGACGGGGGCGTGATCTTCCGTAAGTATTCCCCTATGGGCGACTTGCAGGAGTTCGCTGCCCAGATGTGTGAGTCCATCGGGTCCGCTACCGGGCATATCGCCGCGGTGACCGACCGGGACAGCATTATCGCCCTTTACGGTATCCCCAAGCGGGAGCTGATGGACAAACCCAATTCGCCGGAATTGGAAAAGCTCATGGAACAGCGGAAAAATTACCTCTACAAAAACGGGGACGCCCCCATTCTGGCGGCCGACGGGGAGGAGAAATACCACCTTGGCGCCGCCGCGCCGATTTTGTCTCAGGGCGACCTTATGGGCTGCGTGCTGCTGCTTCTGGGGGAAAACGACAGTCCCCTGCAGGAAGCGGATCAGGGGCTGGTCAAGACCGCTGCCGGTTTTTTGGGAAAACAGATGGAGAACTAGCGATGATATCAGCCAGAACGCAGAAAACGTTCTGGCTGCTTTTTGCTGTGCAAAAGCATAGCAAAATAAAAAATGCGGCATATTCCCGCCGCCTAAGGCATAGCGTATGGCAAGGCAAGGAGGGATGGCTATGGCGGATGAGCATATGCCCCACAAGCTCTGTCTGAATGAGCGGCGGCAGCTGACCATGACCGGGGTGACAGAGGTGGTCAGCTTTGACGATACGACGGTGGTGCTGCAGACCTCTCTGGGGACGCTGATCGTGCAAGGAAAGGAATTGCAGCTGAAAACCCTGTCACTGGAGGGCGGGCAGGTGGAGGTGGACGGCAGTGTTTCCGCGCTGGCCTACGAGGAACCGAGGCAGACAGCCGGCTGGAAGCGCCGTCTGTTCGGATGACCGCCCCCGCGCTGGCAGCACACCGATTCGTGTGCTGCTGCCTGCTGGGGGCAGCGCTGGGGGTGTATTACGAATTCTTACGTCCCCTGCGTCCACGGTATACTCTTGCCGCGGACGCGCTGTTTCTGACGGGCTGCGTCTGGGTCTGGCTGATTATGAGCTTTCGTGTGTGCAGGGGCGACCTGCGGCTGGGGTATTCCGCCGGGCTGCTGGCGGGGGGGATCGTCTGGGATCTGGCGTTCGGCAGTCTGATCGCACCCATTTTTTCCGGATTCTGGAAATTCGTCAGGGCAATCCTGGGCTTTGTGCTGCTGCCCGCAAAAAAATTTTCCGAATTTGCAAAAATTTTATTTGCATCTGCGAAAAAATGGGTTACAATAAAGTGGAATCATCGTCGGGAAAAACGGCGAAAACGAAGAGGTGAACCCATTGGAACAGAAACGCAGGGGAAAAGTGATTTTCCGGTCAGGCTCGCTGGCACTGAAGATCATCGTGGCAGTGCTTATCGTATTCTCTATGGCGGCGCTGGCAGCTCTGAGGTGGGTACACACCGGCATTCAGGCGCGGACCGGAGAGCTGCGGGACGAAGCCGCCGCTCTGGAACATCAGAACAGCGAGCTGGAGGAAAAAATTGGCGAGCTGGGCTCGGTGAAGAGCGTAGAGGATATTGCAAGAAGCGAGCTGGGGCTGGCTGACCCCAATACCCTTATTCTGGATCTACAGCCGCAGTCTTAACCTTGTGCATCATTAACTGAAAATAGATGGAGGAATCACAGCATACTATGGAGTTAACCGTTGGAGCCATTTTAGAGGGTAAAGTCAAGTCTATCACCAATTTCGGCGCATTCATCTCCCTGCCGGAGGGAAAGACAGGCATGGTACATATTTCCGAGGTCGCCAATGCCTACGTCAGCGATATCCGGCAGCACCTGACCGAGGGCCAGGACGTGAAGGTCATGGTCATTGGTCTGGAAAACGGCAAGGTCAACCTGTCCATCAAGCGTCTGGAACCCAAGCCCCAGCGTGAGAACGGCGGAAATCGGAACGGGAACTACCGCGGCGCGCCCCGTCAGGACGGCGGCTACCGGCGGGAAAATTCCGCCCCGGCGCAGAACCGCCCCCAGCGCGCCCCCATGCAGCCCGCCGCCCCCAAGACGGCTGACCAGCTGTTTGAGGAAAAGCTGAAGGCGTTCATGTCCGAGTCCGACAACAAGCTCTCCTCCATGCGTGCGGATCACCGCACCAAGAGCAGAAGGCGGTAAAAAACGGGCTGCCCCGGCAGCCCGTTTTTCATGAGACAGAAATGGACTGCGGAAGGCGGGAAATTCTATGGGGAATGTTGTGATCACCGGCGGCTCCCGGGGGATCGGCGCGGCTACGGTCGGGCTGTTCGCCGCACGGGGCGACCGGGTGACGTTTTTGTACGAGAAAAACCATACCGCCGCGAAAGCTGTGGCGGACAAGACAGGAGCCGCCGCCATTTGCTGCGACGTGACGGACGGGGAAGCCGTGAACCGGGCGTTTTCTCAAATCGGGGACGTGGACATTCTTGTCTGCAACGCCGGGACAATGTACTTTGGGCTGCTGTCCCAGATGGCGGAGGATGAATGGAACCGGCTGTTCGCCGTTAACGTGGGAGGGATTTACCACTGCGTCAACGCCGCCATGCCATCTTTCCTCAAGACCCATCGTGGCAGCATCGTGACAGTGTCCAGTATGTGGGGGCAGGTGGGCGCATCCTGCGAGGCGGCGTATTCCGCCACGAAGGGGGCGGTAATTGCTTTGACCAAAGCGCTTGCCAAAGAGCTTGGCCCCAGCGGCATCCGGGTCAACTGCGTGGCGCCGGGAGTCATCCTGACGGACATGTGCGCGAACGTCGCCCCGGATATCCTCGCGGGAATGGCGGAGGAAGCGCCCTTGGGGCGCAACGGTATGCCCATGGATGTGGCAAAAGCCATCGCGTATCTGGCAGACGCGGAATTTGTCACCGGACAGGTGCTGGGCGTCAGCGGCGGGTATGTGATTTAACTACTGTAATACAAAGGAGATCGTAGTATGAGGATTGCCATTGGCTGTGACCACGGCGCGTTTGCGCTGAAAAATAAAGTCATCGAGCATCTGGAAAAGCAGGGGCATGAGGTCAGGGACTTCGGCACCTATTCCACGGAAAGCTGCGATTACCCCGACTTTGCCGCTGCGGCCGCCCGGGCGGTTGCCAGCGGGGAATGCCAGCGGGGCATTGTGCTGTGTACCACCGGCATCGGCATGTCCATCACCGCCAATAAGATCGACGGCATCCGCTGCGCCCTGCTGTCCGACCCATGGTCGGCAAAAATGACCCGCCTGCACAACGACACCAATATGATGGCGCTGGGTGCGGGAGTTGTGGGCGAAAATCTGGCGCTGGAGATCGTGGACGTCTGGGTCGGCACGGAATTCTCCGGGGGAGAGCGCCATCAGCGTCGGATTGACAAGGTCATGGCACTGGAAAAGTAAGGTTTTACGAATTAGACAGCAAAAAGAGGAAGCAAATACGCTTCCTCTTTTTTGTCGTTATCCGCCGTAGTAGCCCGCTTCCAGAAGACGGGTCAGGGCTTCGTTGGCTTCCTCGTCGCTGAACAGCGTCGTGAAGCGTTTGTCCACGGCCAGAGCTTCCAGCGACAGGTCAAGACGGTGCTTTTCCCGAAGGGCGTTGAATCCGTCGCTGAGACGGCTGCCGGATAAAACGCGGTGCGCCGTTTTCATGGTGTCTTCGGCGGGGATGGTGCGCATTCGAACGCCGAGGCTTTCCGCCTTTTCCCGGTTCGCCGCCCAGACGGCAATGAATTTTTCTTCCATGGTGTTCTCCTTAAATCACTGCATAAAGATACATATAAACCAGCCGCAGATACAATGGTTTTTGTTCCAGCTGATGCCGGGCGTCGGTCAGATATGCCGTGAACTGTTCCAGTTCCTCCGCTGTCAGCGTGTGCTGGCTGAATTTGGCTTTCTGTGCCAGCGTTTCCAGCGCTTCCGGGGACGGCTGGCGCAGAAGTCTGGACAGAAGCTCCGTCTCCTGCCACATGGCAAGTCCCCTGGCGTTGGGGCGGGCGGTCTGCTGTCTGCCGCGGCGCAGGCGGATGCGGATACTCCGCTGGACTGTGACCACCAGGACCAGCATTCCAAGCGCAAGCAGTACGGCCAGAATCTTTCCGACGTTGTGCTGCTTTGGCGCATCCGGCTGAGGCGGCGCGGATTCGGTGGGGGGCTGCGGGTGGGAGGGTGAAGTTGCAGGCGGCGGGGTCGTCGGCTCCGGGGAGGTCGGCTGGGCGGCCTCCTGCGTGGCTCCCGGCACGGTCTCCGGGGTGGGCTGCTGCGCCGCGGCCATATCCGATGGAGTGGCCTCCAATACCAGCCAGACGCCCAGCGTCGGCTCGTAATATTCCGCCCATGCGTGGGCGTTTTTCTCGGTAACGTCGGCGGGCGTGCCGGGGGCGGTTTTCACCAGATAGCCGCTGACATAGCGGGCTTCGATCCCCGCCGCCCGAAGCAGCACCGCCGCCGCCGTGGCGAAGTGGACGCAGTAGCCGGCTTCAGCGTCTTCCAGAAACCACAGGGCAAAATCCGTCTCCCCCTCGCCGATTCGTGAGGGGTTCAGGTCGTACCGGGCAGAAGCACGGACATAATCTCCGATTTTCTCTGCCTTCTCCACGGTGGAGGAAGCGCCGCCCAGAATGTCCGCAAGAAGAACTTCCGCCCGGGCGCGGGTTGCGTCGGGGAGAGCAAGATAGGGGGAATTGAGGTCAGGCGGGGTTGCCGTCCCCGAAATTGCCGTTATCCGCCAGTCGTCCGGCAGACCAGCGCGGGGAATAACGTATTCGGTGTATGCCCAGGTGTTGCTCATGTTTCCGCCGATGAGCGCCATGCTCCGGGCGGGATAATAAGGCAGGTATAATAGCGCCCGCTCGCCTACGGTGCGGATAGACACTTCGCCGTAGTCCTCCCCAGTGAGGGAAAAGTCCTCCGTCCGGTGCTGGGAGACCGTCCATGCCATGCCGTCGTAGCCGTCATAGTCCTGCCCACGGAGGTAAAGGGTACCGCCGATCTCCGCCGTGACCTCCATCACCGTTATGGGCGATTCAGTTCTGCGTCCCAGAGACGCAAGGCGCACATGATCCGGCTCCTGAGCGGGGACGGAAACGGTCACTTCCTGCCGGACGTTTTCCGCCACCTTTTCGGGGATGCTCTGGAACCACGACAGAATGGCATCCCGGGTCGCTTCCGAGCGGTTTACATAACTCTCTTGTGGGAATGCCAGAAACAACGCCGCCAGTGCCAGTGCCGCCGGGATCGCCGCCATGGCGGTCAGGCGATTGCCCTGAGGGGCGCTCTGTCTGCGGACGCGGCTGGTAAGAATCAGAATGATAAGGCCAAACAGCAGGCAGAATAAATACTGCACATCCGGGACGGTATCCGTCACCACCATGCAGGCGGAAAGGGGGATCAGCGCCGCCACTATCGGGAGAACTGCCCCCAGCTTCCGGCACACCGACCATGTCACGGCGGCGCTCAGCAGAACGCCCAGCACGGCCATGGGAATATCCACAGCCGCTGCGCCGTCGGCCAGCTGAATGGGGTTCCAGCCGTAGGCGTTGCCGTAAACGGAGGTCATGCGGTACAGCAGCCCGAACAGCTGCTCTGCTGCCTCGTCCTGCTTCCAGACATAGCCCGCGCCCAGCGCCAGCGCGCACAGCACCGCCGCGCCGCCCCATTTCAGGCTGAAGGCCGCAGCGCAGAAAACCGACGCCGCCCCACAGATCAGCACCACTTTGGCATAGCTGTCCAGAGGCAGGTCAAACCCGCTGACCACGCATCCCACCGCGCCGAAGGCGATCAGGAAGGCCAGCGCCGCCGCGATTCCGGCGGTGACCCAGATCTTACGCTTCATCCGGCTCACCTCCGATGTGGTACTGCCATGAGGCGGCGAAGCCAAAGTCCCGGATGGAGCCTTCTTTTGCTTCCCCGGCACACAGCAGCGTATCGGTGGCTTTATTCAGCTCCTGCTCCGTCTGCACCCACGATGACTGCACACCATCGGCGGTCAGGGTGCGGATCTCAAAACGCACGTCCTTTTCCACAAGATATTTCCCCAGCCACAACAATCGGCCGAATTTCCGATCCAGTTCCTCCGGGGTGCCCCGGAGGGTCATGGTCAGCATCACCAGCCCCCGCTGGGGTTCCATGGGCTGACGGATCATCCATTTTCCGGTCTTGGCGGTGAGCTTCCAATGCACCTGATTCAGGCTGTCGCCGGGGCGGTAGAGCCGAAGCTCATGGTTCTCCGCAAAGCCGCCGGATTTGGGTTTCCACGCCCGGGCAATATACCGGTCAAGGTCTGGGATGGTGGGGATGGGCAGGGGCTTCGGGCGGACGAGAATGGTTTTGGGCGTCACCTTCCCCACCGGGAAGGCAAACAGCCCCAGATAATCGCAGACCCGCGCCCGCGCCACCGTGACGACGATGCCGCCGCAGTGCTGCGTAGGCAGGCCGGTTCCCGGATGATAGCGCCGGACTTGGCCGGTGATGCAGCTGCGCAGGCGTATCTTCCCCTTGAATGGCGGGAGCGGGAACGCGCTGCTGCCCAGCAGCCATGTTTCCGCCTCCGTACCCATTGGGACGGCGTCCGCCCCGTCCGGGGACAGGCGGAAGGAAAGCATGGCGGGGATGCTGATAAGGAGCGACAGCCACGGAAGTCCCCCTACGATCATCAGTGCCAACCATGAAAACCACTCGCCGTAGGCAATATAAAATACCCAGCAGCCGAACAGCGCCGCCAGATACCACAATCTGCGCCCGGTCATGTCAGCGAAGCCGGGGGGCGGGGACGGCGGCAAGGATGTCCTGCAATACCGCCTGCGGCTGCTTTCCCTGTGCTTCCGCTTTGGGGGATAAAATCAGGCGGTGGGCGATGGTGTGGGCGAAGACCTCCTTCACGTCCGCCGGGGTCACGTAATCCCGTCCCCGAAGCCGGGCGACGGATTTCGCCATGGCGGTGACAGCCAGCGTCGCACGGGGGCTTGCGCCCCGAAGGATGTCGGGGCTGCTCCGGGTGGCGCCAATGAGGGATACAATATAATTGACCACGCTGTCGCTGAGGTAGGTTTCCTCCACCGTGTCCTGTATGGCGGTCAAGTCCTCCCGGGTCATCAGGGGAATCAGGTCGTGCAGGGGGTTGCCGCCCTGCCGGTTCAGCACCATGGCGGCTTCGTCCTTAGGGCTGGGGTAGCCCATGGACAGCCGCACCATAAACCTGTCCATCTGGCTGTCGGGGAGCAGCTGAGTGCCCGCCGCGCCGGTAGGGTTCTGGGTGGCGATGACCGTAAAGGGCTTTGGCAGGGGGTGGCTCACCCCGTCCACCGTGACCTGTCCTTCCTCCATGGCCTCCAGAAGGGCAGACTGGGTGCGGGAAGTGGCGCGGTTCAGCTCGTCGGCGAGGAACAGATTGCACAGCACCGCACCGGGCTGATAGCGCATTCCCCCGGCGGAGTCAGGCACGGAATAGCCCGTCACGTCGGAGGGCAGAACGTCCGGGGTAAACTGCACGCGGCTGCAGCTCAGGCTCAGCACGCGGGAAAAGGCCAGCGCCATGGTGGTCTTCCCCACGCCGGGGATGTCCTCCAGCAGGATATGTCCCCGGGCAAGAATTGCCGCCAGCACCCACAGCAGCACGGGGTCCTTTCCCACGACCACGGTTTTCACCTGCGTAAGGATCTGCTGGGCGCAGCTCGCAACGGAATTGTCTTTGGATGGCATCCAACCACCTCTTTCATAAGCTAGTTTTTCCCCATTGTACTCGTTTTTTCTTAAAAAAACAAGTTGGAGAGGACCGAAGCGCCTTAAGATTTCCTTGCGGCGGGGCTGATTTGCGGGTTTTTGCGTAAGAAATGCAAATATGGAGGTGCACATAATGATTGCAAACTGGCCAAAATGTGGTATCATAGCGTCAGTTAAAACTACTTTGCTTGGGAGGCTGCCATGTCGATTCAAACCGCTTTAGATGAATACAACCTGGCGCTGAAACAGGGCCAGAAGGAATACCGGGAGCTTGTGATGGAGGGGCGGTCGCCCTACCCCGCCGTGCTGGATGATATTCTGCCGGAAAATAATACGGATTCCGTGGTGGACGTGGGGCTGGTAGAGATCCCCTCGGAACGGATCATCGGCACCAAATCCGCCGGGCGCATTACGGCCTTCACCGCCTCCTTCCGCCCCCTGCTGGACAGCAAATCCGAATTTGCTGTCAAGTGGGTCAACCTCTGCACTGCCCATCTGGGGGAAACGGGCATCACCGACCCCATCCTGTGTTATGAATACTTAGGCAATTTCTACGTTCAGGAGGGCAACAAGCGGGTCAGTGTCCTGCGGCATTTCGGCTCACCCCGAATTCCCGGCACCGTCAAGCGCATCGTGCCGCCCCTGACCGATGAGCCGCGAATTCAGGCTTACTACGAATTCATGGATTTTTACAAGGCTTCCCACCTGTACTGCATCCAGTTCCGCCACCCCGGGGACTATGCCCGCCTGCTGTCCCATCTGGGCAAGAAAAGTGACGATATCTGGGAAGAATCGGAACGGCGCACCTTCAACGCCTATTTCCACTATTTCCGGGACGCTTTCAGCGCTTTGCAGGTGCCGCCGGAGGAAGTCCTTCCCGAGGAAGCGCTGCTGCTGTGGCTGGATCTGTACCCGTTTCACGACTTGGGGCAGCTGTCCACCGCAGAGCTGAAAAAGAGCGTCGCCGCCCTGCGGGAGGACATGGTCGCCAACACAAAGAAGCAGGAGGCCGTCAAGGTGCAGACCAAGGCGGAGGATACCTCCAAGGCGTCCCTCTTGGAGCGGTTCATTTCCGCAAGCCCCGATCACCTGAACGTGGCCTTCGTCCACCAGATGAATCCCGGGAGCAGCACATGGGTGCTGGGTCACGAGGAGGGCAAGGAGCATTTGCAGAAGGTGTTCGGCGACCGGGTCACCCTGCGCAGCTACTTCGACGCTGCCAACCCGGAGCTGGCCGAGCCGATCATCGAGCAGGCGGTAGCCGACGGCGCGCAGGTGGTGTTCATCACCGCGCCCCCCTTAAGCCGCGCCACGCTGAAGGCCGCGGTGAAGTATCCCAAGGTGCGATTCCTCAACTGCTCCGTCGATCAGGCGTATTCCAGCATCCGCACCTATTACGGGCGTATCTACGAGGCGAAGTTCATCACCGGCGCCATTGCGGGCGCCATGGCCCAGAACAACCGCATCGGCTATATCGCGTCCTACCCGATCTTCGGCGTTCCCGCATCCATCAATGCCTTTGCCCTAGGGGCGCAGATGACCAACCCACGAGCGCAGATCGAGCTGCGGTGGTCCTGTGTCAAGGGAACGCCTCAGGCCGACCTGCTGGCGGACGGCATCCGGGTGGTATCCAACCGGGACGCGCCCACCCAGGCGAAAATGTATCTGGACTTCTGCAACTACGGCACCTACCTGATGAACGACCGGGGCGACCTGATCCCTCTGGGAACGCCCGTCTGGGTCTGGGGCAAGTTCTACGAATTCGTCATCCGCAGCATCTTCGCCGGAGGGTGGAAGCGGGACAAGGGTGAATCCACCGCCCTGAACTACTGGCTGGGCATGGACAGCGGCGTCATCGGCGTCCGGCTGTCCGAAAAGCTTCCGGAGGGCGTGCATCAGTTTGCGGAGATTCTGAAAAAGGGCTTGGAGGACGGCGTTCTCGACCCCTTCCGGCGGCGCATCACCGCTCAGGACGGCACGGTGAAGTCCGACGGCATCCGGGGATTTACCCCCGGGGAGCTGCTGCACATGGACTGGCTGTGCGACAACATTGTGGGCAGCATCCCCACCTTTGACCAGATCCTGCCGATCTCCCAGCAGATGGTGCGGGAGCTGGGCATTTACCGAGATAAAATTCCCACAGAGAAGGAGGGGAAGCCCCGTGAAGATTTTGACCGTATCCGATGAGGAATGCGCCGCGCTCTGGGACAATTACGTTCCCGGACGGCTGAAGGAGTATGACCTGATCCTCTCCTGCGGCGACCTGAGCGCAAGGTATCTGAGCTTTCTTGTCACCATGGCCCGGTGTCCGCTGCTGTACGTCCACGGGAACCACGATACCAACTACAATCAGGTTCCCCCGGAGGGCTGCGACTGCATCGACGACCACATCGTGACCTATAACGGGGTGCGCATTCTGGGTCTGGGGGGGTGCCGCAAGTACCACCCCGGCCCCCACCAGTACACCGACGAGCAGATGCGCCGCCGCATCCGGAAACTTAAGTGGAAGCTCAAGCGCATGGGGGGCGTGGACATCGTGGTGACCCACGCGCCACCCTATGGCCTGGGCGACGGGGACGACCCGGCGCACTGGGGCTTTGAATCTCTGGTAGAGCTGCTGGATACATACCACCCCCAGTACCTTGTCCACGGGCATGTCCACATACGCTACGGCGCACGGGAACGGGTGCGGGACTACAACGGCACGACCCTCATCAACGCCACCGAACGCTATACCTTTGAAATTCCCGACCGGCCGGTGGACGGAAAGCAGCTGGGTCAGGTGATCTACAAGACCCGCCAGAAGCGGGAAGATCCTCTGGAACGGCACTGCTGAGACCAGGGTCTATCTGAAAAAACTGACACACGAGGTGATTTCATGTTTACCGGCTTCACCCCGGAGACCATCGATTTTCTCTGGGGCATCCGCATGAACAACAACCGGGACTGGTTCCTGGAGCATAAAAAACAATACGTCAGTACCCTGTACGAGCCGATGAAGGCGCTGGGAAAAGACCTGTTCGCGCCCTTTATGGAAATTCCGGGGACGATCCTGAAGGTCAGCCGCATCTACCGGGACGCCCGACTGCACCATCCCGACCCCTACAAGGAAAGTCTGTGGCTCTGCATCCGGCAGGACGTGGAGTGGTGGGCGGAAAATCCCTGCCTGTTCTTTGAGATCAACCCCGAGGGCGTGAGCTACGGCTTTACCCTCTGGCACCCCCGCACGGCGACGATGGAGGAATTCCGGAAGTATATTTCCGCCTACCCCGATGAATTTCTGCATCTGATTGCCCAAACGGAAGCGGCGGTGGGACAACCCGTCACGGCGCAGCTGTACAAGCGTCCCAAGGAAACGGACAATCCCGCGCTTGCGCCCTATTTCGCGTGGAAGGGCGGCATTGAGTGCATCCGCCACAAGGACGTGGGGGACGAAATGTTCGGCGCGGAACTGGAAAACGAAGTGGCGGACTTCTTCGCCAAACTTACGCCGCTGTACACGTATTTCACCCGGTTCGGGGCATAGGCAGGCATCTTAGGTAAAAATTCGAGGTGGATTTTATGAAGGTTTACTATATGAACGGCGCGGGCAACGACTTTATGGTCATCGACGCCCGTGGGCTGACGCTGGACTATCCGGCGCTGGCACGGAAGTGCTGCGCAATCACGGGGGCGGACGGGTTCATGGCCACGGACATCTCCGATAAGGCGGATTTCCGGCTGCATTTTTACAATTCCGACGGCACCCGGGGAGAGATGTGCGGCAACGGCGCCCGGTGCATCTGCCGGTTCGGCCATGATATCGGTCTGGCGGGAGACGTCATGACCGTGGAGACCGACGCGGGGCTTGTCCCCGGCTGGCGGCTGGACGAAAATCTGTACCGGGTGAAGCTGAACAACCCCTACGTGCTGGACTTGCACCGCAAGGGCGACGTGGCCTATCTGGAGCTGGGGCACCCCGGCGTTCCCCACGCGGTGGCGGAGTACAAGGGCGACCTGTGGGCGGACGCCGACAAGCTGCTGGAAACGTTCCGGGCGCTGCGCTTTGACCCCGCGTTCCCCAAGGGGGCAAACGTGAATTTCTATCAACTGCTGGGGGATGGGGAGATCCGCATTCTGACCTTCGAGCGGGGCGTGGAGGGCTACACCCGCGCCTGCGGCACCGGCTGCGGCTCCGTTGCCTCGGTGCTGTGGAAGAAGGGGCGGCTGCTTCCCGGCGGCGTCCTCACCGCCCACAACATGGGCGGCACGCTGAAAATCACCATTGACGGGGAAAACGGGAACGTCACCTCTCTGCTGCTGGAGGGGCCGACGGAAATTACCAAGATTTACGATCTGGACATTTGAGGAAGCGGAAGGCACGGGCAGAAATTTGCGGAGAATTCCCTGTTTTCTTCAAAAAATCCTTGACATTTCTGCCGTTTTCCTGTAAACTAAACTGGTCTGCGAATGCGGACATATCCTTGCTCCCGGCGCGTCCGGGGGCCAAAAGTCCAAAAGGAGGTGCAATCAACATGGCTAAGATCACCGGTAAGTATGAGGTGCTCTACATCATCGACCCCACTCTGGGCGAGGAGGGTACCGCAGCACTTGTGGAAAAGTTCAAGGCAATGGTGGAGGCGGAGGGTACTCTCGCTTCTGTCGATGAGTGGGGCAAGCGCCGTCTGGCGTATCCCATCAACGACATGGCCGAGGGCTACTACGTCCTGATGAACTTCGAGAGCAAGCCCGAGTTCCCCGCGGAGCTGGAGCGTGTTATGAAGATCACCGAAGGCGTTATGCGCTGCCTGACCACCGCTGTGGAGGCGTAATTTATGCTGAACCACATTGTCATCATGGGTCGCCTGACCCGTGACCCCGAGCTTCGCCGTACCGGCAGCGGCATCGCCGTTGCCAGCTTTACCGTGGCTGTCGACCGTGACTTCGGCGGCAGAGACGGCGGCGAAAAGGAAACCGACTTCATCGATTGTGTTGCCTGGCGTCAGACGGGAGAGTTTGTCTCCAAGTATTTCACCAAGGGTTCCATGATCGTGGTTTCCGGCCGGCTCCAGATCCGCAACTGGACCGACAAGGAAGGCAACAAGCGCCGTTCCGCCGAAGTTGTCGCGGACAACGTCTATTTCGGCGAAAGCAAGCGCGGCAACGAGGGAGCTTCCAGCTATAACAGCAGCTATGGCAATAGCAATGGCGGCTATAACAGCAGCCCCGCGCCCGCACCCAGCTACGGCGGCGGATATTCCGCCCCGGCCGCTGCTCCCGCATCCGACTTCGCGATGCTGGAGGACGACGACGCTCAATTACCCTTCTAAACTTCACTGAACTTTTCTACTAAGACTTACAAGGAGGGAAACACCATGGCTAACGAACAGCGTATGCGTCCGCGTAAGCGCAAGAAGGTTTGCGCGTTCTGCGTGGATAAGGTGACCAGCATCGATTACAAGGACACCGCTAAGCTCCGCCGTTACCTGTCCGAGCGCGGCAAGATTCTGCCCCGCCGTACCACCGGTACCTGCGCCGCTCATCAGCGTGACCTGACCACCGCTATCAAGCGTGCCCGTCAGATCGCCCTGCTGCCCTACGTCGCTGACTGATTGTTATAATCTGCACCCCGGGAGATTTCTTCCGGGGTGTTATTTTTCTTGCTATTTTCCCCATGGGAAGGTATAATAGTAGCGGATTGCCCCGGAAGGGATGTTTTTCCTTTCGTTTTGGGCGTCTGCATCCAAAATTTTTCGAGGTCGCCAATGACTGCTAAGAAACGGATACTTCTTCTCACCACCGGCGGCACCATCGCGTCCGTTCCCGGCGGCGAAGGGCTGGAGCCACGGCGCTCCGAGGTGATGGAGCGGGAGCTGGAACAGCTGCGCACCTATTACGACATCTCCGTGAAAGACGTGATCTGTCTGGATTCCTCCAACATCCGGCCGGAGGAATGGCAGCTGATCGCACGGCACATTTTTGAGGACCGGGCGGGCTACGACGGGATCGTGGTCTCCCACGGCACCGACACCATGGCCTACACTGCCTCCGCCGTGACCTTTATGCTGCCCAATATTGACGTTCCGGTGGTGTTCACCGGTTCCCAGTTGCCGCTGACGGATATGCTCAGCGACGGCCCGGACAACCTGCGCACCGCCTTCGCCATGGCAGCCTCCGGTGCCCCCGGCGTGTTTCTGGCCTTTGACCGGAAGGTCATGCTGGGATGCCGGGCGGTGAAGGTTCGGGCTTCCGGGTTTTCCGCCTTTGAAAGCGTCAACGCCCGCTATGCCGCTCTGGTCAGCAACCGGGGGCTGGTAGTGGACACGGACGTGCTGCCCCGGCGCACCGGTGAAAGCAAGCTGCTTTCCGATATCAGCAAGGAGGTATTCCTCCTGAAGCTCACGCCGGGACTGAATCCGGCCATTTTCGACATGCTGGCCGCCATGGGCTACAAGGGCATCGTCATCGAAGCCTTCGGCCTTGGGGGCGTCAACGTGCTGCATCGGGGACTGCGGGGCATCCACCGCTGCGTGGAGGACGGCGTCAGCGTGGTGGTGACCACCCAATGCCTGTACGACAGCGCCGACCTGCAGGTGTATCAGGTGGGCAGCAAGCTGTTGGAGCTGGGCGTCATTCAGGGGCGGGACATGACCTCCGAAGCCGCCATGACCAAGCTCATGTGGGCGATCGGTCAGGGCATGAATCCGGCGCAGGTCTCGGAGCTGTTCGGTCAGAATCTTGCGGGAGAGGTCACCATCTGACCCTTCCCGACAAATAAAGGAGGTTACCTTATGGATCCCATCTACGTTACCGGCCACCGGAACCCGGACACGGACTCCATCGTGGCAGCCATTTCCTACGCGGCGCTGCGCAACGCCTGCGGGGATCGGGAGTATGAAGCGGCCTGCCTTGGCCGTGTCTCCGACGAGACCCAGATTGTGCTGGACCGGTTCGGCTTTCTGCCTCCCAAGCGCATCACTGACCTGTACAATCAGGTGCGGGATCTGGATTTTGACAAGCCTCCCATCTTAAGCGGCGGTGTGACCATGGGACGTGCCTGGGACGAATTTCAGGCTTACCCCGCCATTGCCTCCATTCCCGTGGTCAACGAGGACGGCACGCTGTACGGCATTCTGTCCCGGACGGACATCGCGGACTACAACATGTCCCGCACCAATTCCGGCGTGCTGGAAGAGGTGCCGCTGTTCAACGCCATCTCCGTTCTGGAAGGCAAAATTCTCAACGATGCGGGAGAAAGCACCGACACCATCTCCGGCGAGGTCACGATTGCCCTGCCCCAGAGCCGGGAGAATCTGCTGTTCCATTCCAGGGAGAGCATTGTGCTCTGCGGCAACCAGCCGGACATGATCCGCCGGGCGCTGGAGCTGAACGTCAGCTGTCTGGTGCTGTGTCAGGCGGAAATTTCCGAGGAACTGCGCACCATGCCCACGGAAACCTGCATTATCTCCACTCCCTACGACGCTTTCCGGGCGGCGCGGCTGATTTTCCAGTCCATCCCTGTGGAGCGGATCTGCAATACCCAGAACGTGGTGAGCTTCCATCTGGATGACCGGGTGGATACCGTGCGGGATATGGTGCTGAAATACCGTCATCCCAGCTATCCCATTCTGGATGGCAGCGAGAAGGTCGTTGGCATTCTGACCCGGTATCATCTGCTCCGTCCCCGGCGCAAGCAGGTGGTTCTGGTTGACCACAACGAGGCTTCCCAGTCCGTCCCCGGTCTGGAGGAAGCGGAAATTCTCGCCATTATCGACCATCACCGGCTGGCGGACATCCAGACCGGCAACCCCATTTACGTCCGCAACGAGCCGGTGGGTTCCACCAACACCATCATTGCAGAGATGTATCAGGATCGGGGGCTGATGCCCTCGGCCAAGCTGGCGGGCATGATGGCTGCGGCCATTCTCTCCGACACCGTCATGTTCAAATCCCCCACCTGCACCCCCCGGGATATCCGCACGGCGGAACGCATGGCGCGGATCGCCGACGTGTCTCTGGATGAGCTGGGGCATGAGATCTTCTCTGCCGCCGTGGAAAACAAGTCCGTCGAGGAGGTGTTCTTCACGGATTACAAGGAATTCCATATTGCGGGGCACAGTCTGGCCGTGTCCCAGCTGACCTGTGTGGACAGCCCCAGCGTGCTCAAGCGCAAGGACGAATTCCTGAAGCTGATGAAGAAGACCGCCGACGAGAAGATGTTCGATCTGGTGATTATGATGCTCACCGACGTGCTGCTGGAAGGCACGCAGATCATTTATGTGGGCGACGACGACACCATCCGGCAGGCCTTCAACGTCATCCCCAAGGACAACACCGTCTTCCTGCCCAAGGTCATGAGCCGGAAGAAGCAGATCATCCCCATGCTGTCCGTACTGTGGGGCTAAGCGACCAAAAAGAATCCAAGGAGGTGGGAAGCATGGGCTTTGACGCTCTGCTGGGAAATGACCGGCTGAAGCAGAATCTGACCCGCAGTCTGTCCAAAGGGCATGTTTCCCACTTCTACCTGATCTCCGGGCCGGAAGGTTCGGGCAAGCATACTTTGGCAAAACTGCTTGCGGCGGCGATCCTCTGTCAGGGCGAGGATAAGCCCTGCGGACGCTGCACCCCCTGCCGCAAGGTGATGGACGGCAGCCATCCGGACTTCATCACCGTGGACGACCCGGAGAAGAAGACCGTGACGGTTGACCTGATCCGGCAGGCGCGGGCGGATGTGTACATTCAGCCCAACGAATCGGAGTACAAAATTTACATGTTCCCCCGGGCGCAGGACATGGGTCTTCCCGGGCAGAACGCATTGCTGAAAATTCTGGAGGAACCGCCGAAATACGGCGTGTTTCTTCTGCTCACGGACAATCCGGACAAGCTGCTGCCCACTGTCCGTTCCCGGTGTACGGAGCTGAATATGCAGGCGCTGCCGGAGGACGTTCTCCGCAGTCACCTGCGCCGGGAGTTTCCTCAGGCGCAGGAGGAAGACATCACCGCCGCCATCGACCGCAGCGGCGGCTTTCTGGGGCAGGCCATGGCGCTGCTGAGTGGCGGCGGCGAGCTGCCCCAGCAGACACGGGATTTTGTTCAGGCGTTTTCCGCCCGGGACGCGCTGGGACTGATGCAGACCCTGACGCCCATGGAAAAGTGGAAGCGGGACGCGCTGGCGGACACTCTGGAAAGCTGGCGGGAGCTGCTGGAAAGCGCCCTTGCCAGCCGAAGCGGCATCCGGGCGGTGTCGCCCCTGTCCCGGAAACTCGCCCAGAGCCGCAGCAGCCCGGAGCTGCTGAACGCCGTGCAGTGCCTGCAAAAAGCGGTGGACTACACGACGGGCAACGTCTCCCCCGCCGCCGTGTGCGGCTGGCTGGAATGGGCGCTGCGATAGGTTGGAAATAATCAGGAAGCCGCATACGGCATCCTGTATGATATAAGGAGCAAATTCAATGGAAGAACAAATCAAGACAGCCCCCCAGACGGATGTGGAGGTCGTGGACATCCAGTTCCGTCCCGGGCAGAAAATTTACTTTTTCGACCCCGACGGCCAGCGCTTCGCTGACGGCGACCACATCATCATCGACACCGCCCGGGGTGAGGAATTCGGCATCTGCGTGGGCGGGAATCACAAAATCCCGCCGAAAAACGTGGTAGCGCCCCTGCGGAAGGTGCTTCGCAGAGCCACCCCTCAGGACGAAAAAACGATACAGGAGAATCGGGCGAAGGAAAAGCGCGCCTTCGAGGTCTGCCAGCAGAAAATCGCGGAGCATGGGCTGGACATGCAGCTGGTGAACGCGGAGGTGGCCTTTGACGGGAGCAAAATTCTGTTCTACTTTACCGCCGACGAGCGGGTGGATTTCCGGGAGCTGGTGAAAAATCTGGCTTCGGTATTCCGCACCCGCATCGAACTGCGCCAGATCGGCGTCCGGGACAAGGCCAGAATGGTTGGCGGCCTCGGCATTTGCGGACGGCCCTTCTGCTGCGCCAGTTTTCTGGACGATTTCCAGCCAGTTTCCATCAAAATGGCAAAAACCCAGAACCTTTCCCTGAACCCCACCAAAATTTCCGGCACCTGCGGACGGCTCATGTGCTGCCTGAAATACGAGCAGGACGCCTATGAAGACCTGATCCGAAACAGCCCCCGGATGGACTCCTTCGTGGACACCCCGGAAGGCCGGGGCACCGTGGTGGAGGTGGGGCTGCTGCGCCAGCGGGTGAAGGTGCGCATGGAAGATAATCCGGAGACGATCTCCGTCTTTTCCAATGAGGACATTGCCGTTCTGCGCAGCGGCAAGGCCAGAAAGAACGATCCCCCCATTCCCGCAGACCTTGCCCCCATTTCCGGCAGCGGCAAGCGCGTCCGCCGGGAGCAGGCGGAGGAAAAGCCCGTTCTGGAGCCCATCCGTTTCCGCTACAGCACGGAAAAGATCGTGGACGACCCGGAGGAGGAGAAGCCGGAGGCCGCCGAAAGTCCGGAGCCGAAGGCCCCCCGTTCCCGGAATCGCCGCCGCAAGCCCCGTCCTCAGGTACAGGACGCCGCCCCGGAGCAGGCCAAGCCCGCGCCTCAGGAGGCAGCCGCGAAAACCGAAGCCACCGGCGACAGGCCCCGCCGCCGTCCCAACCACCGCCGCCGCAAGCCCCGCCCTGCGGGAGATGGACAGTAAACGATTTCCGTTGCCATAGGAGATTACAGAGAAAATGAGTATCATAAAGAAAAATCCCGGCAAACTGAAAAAGCTTCTTCAGAACATCCCCATTCCCGGATGGCTGTTTTCTCTGGTGACAGTGGTATATTGTGAGGTACTGCTTCATCTGTGGACGATGAACGACTTTTCCCTTGGGCGGTTCGCCGCAGTGGTGCTGTTCGCTCTGGGCTTCGGCGGACTGCTTGGGCAGATCGCCGGCTTTATCGGCCACAGGACGTGGGGAAAATGGGTCACCGCCGCGCTGGCGGCAGCGGTATCGGTATTCTACATTGTGGAGTACTTCGTCAATGACGCCTATCAGAGCTTCATGCCCATGCGTATGCTGCTGGGCGGTGCAAAGGGCGTCACCACCGATTTCGGCGATGTGGTCGTCTCGCTGGTTCTGAATGATCTCTGGCGCATTCTGGTCATGCTGCTGCCGGCGCTGCTGTTTGCGCTGCTGGCGCGTCCCACCGAAACCGTCTGGAAGACCCGCTGGTTTTTGCTGGCGGGGGCTGTGGCGGCTTATCTGCTGGGCTTCGGTGTCGTCCGGGGCGTAGGGACGGATGCCGCCCGGTTGTCCAGCGCCTACAATTTTGACAGCGCCGTTCGGGTGTTCGGGCTGAACATCGCCATTCCTCTTGATGCCATCAACAGCGGCGGGTCTGACGGGGAAACGCCGGAATTCGTTGTGGTAGATTCAGCCGCGGCACCCGCGGAAAGCTCCCCGGAGACATCATCCCCCGCGGAGGAAACCGCCCCGGCGGAAACGGAGGCGGTCGTCTACGGTGACAACGTGATGGACATTGACTTTAACGCCCTGATCGCAAACACCGGCAACAGCCGCATCAACGCCGTCAGCCAGTACGTATCTTCCCTGACTCCCTCCAAAAAGAACGAATACACCGGCATGTTTGCCGGGAAAAACCTGATCCTCATCACCGCCGAAGCTTTCGCAAAGCAGGTCATCGACCCGGAGCGGACACCCACTCTGTACCGGATGGCTACCAAAGGCATCCAGTTTACCGACTACTACCAGCCCGCATGGGGCGGCAGTACCACCACCGGCGAGTTTTCCAATGTGATCGGTCTGGTGCCGGCCGATGTGGGCATGTGCATGAAGCAGGCCGTCTATCAGGATCTGTTCCTGACCATGGGGCATCAGCTCCAGAAGCTGGATTACTATTCCGCCGCCTATCACAACCACTTTGCGGACTTCTATGACCGGAACAAGACCCACACCAAGCTGGGCTACGACCGGTTTCTGGCGCGCTACGGCGGTCTGGAAGGAATCACGCCGGTCTGGCCGGAAAGCGATCTGGAAATGATCGATATTTCCGTGCCCCAGTACATTGACCAGCAGCCCTTCAGCATTTATTATATGACGGTTTCCGGCCACTGCGGCTACTCCCTGAAGGCCAACGCCATGTCCCGGAAAAATTACGATCTGGTGGATTATGACGGCTCCGAGACGGTGAAGTGTTACCTTGCCGCTCAGATGGAGCTGGAAATGGCCATGGAATCGCTGATCCGTCAGCTGGAGGAGGCCGGTATTGCCGACGACACGGTGATCGTCATCAGCCCAGATCACTATCCCTATGCTCTGGAACGGAGCGCCACTTGGGGAAATGCCGAAAATTACCTGACCGAACTTTATGGTGTTACAGAAATGGATCGGTTCACCCGTGACAGCAACGCCCTGATCATCTGGAGCGGCTGTCTGGAAGATAAGAATCTGAAGGTGGAGACGCCGGTGTACAGTCTGGATATTCTGCCCACCCTGTCGAATCTCTTTGGCCTGAACTACGATTCCCGCCTGCTGGTGGGGCGGGATGTGTTCTCCGATACGGAGCCGCTGGTGCTTTGGCCGGAATACAGCTGGAAAACCGACAAGGGCACCTACGATTCCGGGTCCAGAACCTTCACTCCCGCCGAGGGCGTGGAGGTTGATGACAGCTATGTGGACCGCATCAAGGCCATCGTCTCCAACAAGATCAGCTACTCCCGGGAAGTGCAGAACCTGAAGTATTTCCAAGTCCTGTCCGACTTCCTGAACGGGAAATAAGGTAAGAGATACGCGCCACCTGCCAAATGGGCGGGCCGCGTTAGGCAGTTAACATGCACAGCGGGATAATGAACTGCACCCCCTGCCTCTCCCTATGAGAGAGCCAAGGGGCTTATGCACGAGAAATGGAGCGTATCGGTACCGATACGCTCCATTTTGACCACCCATCAAAAAAGGGGGCGCATTTTATGTCTGATACTATTTCCTGATTAAAATCTTTTCTAAAGATTTTAATTGGAGTTCAGTATGACTCCCCTGCCCCGCTGCCAGAAGGCAGCGGGGCTTTTTGCCACTTCTCCCGCTTTATATGCAACATCCGGCTCTTTTGCGTGTAAGGTCGCAGGATGTACTTACCCATCCCGCAGAAAGGATGATGAAATGAAAATTGCAGAAGTACGGGTCAGCGGGTGCCGGTGCGAGACGGTTCGTCTGGAGCCGATTCCCCGCGGGATCGTGGGTGCGGTAGTTGCCGTCGAATACACGGACCCCGCGTGGGATTCCCTCCGGAAAACGGTGGTTTTTCGGGGCGCGGCGACGAAGGATGTATTGGATGCCGGAAACGAAATCGTGATACCTGCTGAGGTGGTCAGCAAGGCAGGAGGCAGCCTGTACATGGGCGTGTACGGCGTGGATGCCGAGAACCATGTGGCCATCCCCACCATCTGGACGGAGCTTGGTGTGATTCAGGGCGCGGCAACCCCTTCCGGCGATGCCTCCACCGCCCCTTCCCTGCCGGTCTGGGCGCAGATTCAGGCCATGGTCGGCGATTTGGGTACGCTGGACACCGAGGCGAAGTCCAATCTCGTGGCGGCAATCAACGAAGCACTGACAAAGGGCGGCGAGATTGCCCCGGCTGAGGTGCAGAGAATCGTGGAGGACTACCTGAAAGCCAATCCGCCCGGAACAGGTGCTAGCGGAAAGGACGGTATTACCCCGACCATCGGCAAAAACGGGAACTGGTATCTGGGCAGTTCCGATACCGGCAAACCAAGCCGGGGTGCGGATGGCGCGGTCCCCGATATTCAGATCGGCACGGTCACAACCCTTCCGGCAGGCAGCGATGCGACAGCCAGCATGGGCGGCACGGCAGAAAATCCGCTGCTCAATCTTGGTATCCCGCGGGGTGCGGACGGGCAGGGCGGCGGCTCCGGCGGCACGGATATTTCCCTCGGCCTTACGTCGGCCACGGTGGGGCAGACGATAAAAGTCAAGGCCGTGGATACCGATGGAAAGCCCACCGCGTGGGAAGCGGCGGAAAGCGGTGAAAAATGGGAAAAGATCGCGGAGATCATCATTCCCGACAACGCGGAAGAAAGCAATGCGCTGACCATCGACAAGGACATTAATGGCCAGCCCTTTTCCCTCCTGAAAGCGAGGCTCTGCAGTAAGTTCCCCAAGTATACCGGCGGGAGCGCCATCCCGGGCTTCAGCTTTGCCATGCTAAATGGGAGAGCAAACGGTAATCCCAGCCCGGCAGTTTATACTTCCCTTTGGCCTAAGGTCGAAACTGCCCGTCTGGTGGGAGTCGTCTATGAGGTGGATGTTTCCGGAGTACAGGTGATAGAAAGCGTATTGCGTTCAGCCGGCGGCGGATGGGGTGAGAACATGGGCATGTATGGCAGTTCCTCTAGCACCTACGTGAAGTATTTCACGGATTCGCTCTGGGCGAAGCCCATTACCTCCATCGGCGGAACCGGTATGCTGATTTATCCCGGCTGTAAATTCGTTCTTTACGGCGTGCGGGCGTAAGGAGGACGGCCATGAACATGTGTGAAAATGGAGTGATTCGCCCAATGTCCCCGGAGGAAATCGCAGAACTGAACCGCTGGCAGGCCGAAGTACCTGAGTCGGAGCCTACCCCGGATGACCGCATTGCAGAGCTGGAAGCGCAGAATCAGGTGCTTACCGAGTGCCTGATGGAGATGTCGCAGATCGTGTATGCTTGAACATTCAGAAAGGATGGTGTTTATGATGGCTATGTTGTGGGCGCAGCAGATCATGCTGGGTAAAAAAACCTTTGCGGACGTTCCCCGGCTGCTGAAGGATAAGGTGAAGGAGATCCTCATGGATTCCGGCATGGAAGAACTGGTAACACTGTGACGGAGGACAGAGGGTGACAGTTGAACAAATTCAGTGCTTGCTCACTTATCTGGGCTACAACCCCGGCGCGGTGGATGGCGTTAACGGCCTGAAAACCGCAGCAGCGGTGCTGGTTTTCCAACAGCAGGAAGGGCTCCGGCAGGACGGCGTACCGGGTCCCGAGACGCAGGAGGCGCTTCTTTCGGCTGTAGCGACTGGACGGATATACACGCCCGTCATGGGGAATCAGTCGCCTGACTGGTGGGGGGATATCCGGTATTTCAAGCGTGATGAGTTCCGCTGCCCCTGCGGCCGGTGCGGCGGGTTCCCAGTGGAGCCGCAGGAATCCATGGTTCGCACTGTGGATGAGATCCGGCGGCGGCTGGGCGTGCCGGTTTCCGTTGTGGACGGCGGCGGCTCCGGCGTCCGGTGCGCGGCGCACAATGCGGAGGTCGGCGGCGTGGCCAATTCTCAGCATCTGTACGGGCTTGCCGCTGATCTGCACAGTGCCGCAAGTCCGGCGGAGATGAAAGCCGCGGCGGAGGAAGTTCTGGGGCACACTGGAGGAATCGGGCTGTACGGCTGGGGCATTCATGTGGATACCCGGCAAGGATACGCTCGATGGAAAGGTTAGGAAATGAGGAATTATGGATGGACTTGGAGCATGAGCAAAGATTGACCGCTGTGGAGGAACGGTCGAAATCCAACAGTCACAGACTGGATAAACTGGAGGAATCCAACGAGGTCATCAGCCGGCTGGCGACCTCCATGGAGGTCATGGCAAACAAGCAGGAACAGGTCGCGGACACCGTTGACAAGCTGGACGGCAAGGTCACGGCTCTGGAACGGAAGCCGGGGAAGCGCTGGGACGGGTTCGTGGAAAAGCTGATCTGGGCAATTGCTGCCGCGATCGTGGGGTTCGTTCTGGCTCAAATCGGGCTGGGTTAGTTTTCAGGAGGGATGATTATGACTAGGGAAAAGGTAATCGCGTGGATCAAGGCCGCCGGGGTACGGGCGCTGAAAACCGTTGCGCAGACCGCCGCTGCGACCATCGGAACCGCCGCTGTGCTCGGCGACGTAAACTGGGTCATGGTGGGTTCTGCTGCCGCTCTGGCGGGGGTTCTGAGCCTGCTGACCAGTGTGGCGGGGCTGCCAGAATTGAAGGCTTGACCGCAGAATAGTTGTCCCCACCCCGGACGGTGCTAGGCCGTCTGGGGTGGGGATTTTTTCTGGTTGGAGAACGGTAGCTTGGAACGAACTGCGGCGGTAGACGGATGATTTCAACCCACAGCCCTACGGGCTGCGTCTTGAAATCATGGGACTCTCCCACGGCCTGAAAACATGCCACTGGCATGTTTTCTTAACGGCCTTTCGAGTCCCATTTCACCCCATAAAAAATGCACCCCTGAGGGGTGCATTTTTTATGGGGTGGATAATGGGACTCGAACCCACGATCTTCAGAGCCACAATCTGACGCCTTAGCCAACTAGGCCATATCCACCATATTTCTGAATTGGTACGCCAAGAGGGACTCGAACCCCCGACCTACTGCTTAGAAGGCAGTTGCTCTATCCAGCTGAGCTATTGGCGCATCTCGAATGGAGCGGGTGACGGGAATCGGACCCGCGTATCCAGCTTGGAAGGCTGGTGTTCTACCATTGAACTACACCCGCGTAAGCCCTTACCTGAGCGGTTCAGCTTTGATTTTTTAGCATAGTTTTCCAGGTTTGTCAAGGCTTTTTTCCGCATCTTCTCTTCTTTTTCTCGCGCCCGGCTTTCCCCCCATTGAAGAGGAAACGGCAGACCTTACAGCGAAGATCTGCCGTTTGGTGGAACGGACATGGCGGCGGTCAGGCAGACAAGATATTCTTGACCTTTTCTTTGATCCGATATCCGGTTCCATGGGTGAAATAATCGCTTTTCGCAATTTTCCGGGTCAGGCGATTGTTCAGCAGCTTCCGCAGGAGCCGATTCTGCTTCATTCTCTGTTTGATGCTGGGCTTCGAATAATAATAAAAGTGAACCAGTCTTCCGCACAGAGAGTGTTCCGCACGTTTTGCATTGAAGTGGTACATTCTCGCAATGCGCAGCGACGGGAATTTCTTTGCAGCCCACTTCGCAAGATCAGGGGCAACGCTCATCAGGTAGGTGTCAAACTTCTGGCACCGGGCATATCCTCTCTCCCGGTCCGTATCATACACCAGGCAAAGGCCATAATGGGTGAACAGCAGACGCTTCATGATCGCATCGTAATACGCACGCTGGGCGGGAGTCATAGTTGAGGAAACGCCGTAATTCAAAACGGAGGTCACAACACGCTCATGATGGTCATACCGGGCAACCATGGTGGGAATGTGGATGCTCTGCTCCGCATTCCCCTGCATATATTTGTAGATGTAGTAGTCCACAAAGGTTGCCGTCTTCAATAAAGGTACCGGGAAAAGAATATACTCCACATCCACATAGAAGGTATGCTCCTGAAGCTGCCTCTTCTCCTTCTTGAGAATGTCCAGCTTGAACATGGAACTTGCCATGGTGAAGTAAACATTTTCCGTATCCAGCTGATCAAAGGTGTACTCCTGAAAATACTTCACTTCCGTCTGCTGCCGCCAGGGGAAGCAGACTGCGGTTTCCATATTGACGTGGTGATAGTTGGAGGAAATGACATCAGAGGAGATTTCTCCGGACTTGATCGCATCCAGCAGCTTGGAGAACTGCTGACTGTCGATCCAGTCGTCTCCGTCTACGACCATGAAGTATTTGCCGCGGCCTTCCGCAATGGCACGGTTGATGGTGGAGCCGTGACCGCCGTTTTCCTTTTGAATCAGGCGAACAATGCCGGGATAGTGCTTCTTAAACTCTCCGGCAATGGCTGCCGTGGAATCCTTGGAACCATCGTCCACCACCAGCACCTCAACATAGGGCGCGTTCTCGTGGTCCACCAGGGTACGCAGGCATCTTTCCAGATACCGCTGCACATTATAGCTGGGAACGCAGATGGTGACCAGCTTCTCATCCGCGGAAGGCGCCGCCTGGGGCCAGTCACGGCAGCGCAGACAGGCAGTGGGCAGGCAGAGATTTTCCACCTGAGCATCAAACCTTTTGACCACATTGTCGGCGCGATAGCTCTCAATGTAAGCGTGATTCATCACCGGGGACAGTCTTCCGGAGAGAATCTGCTCCAGACTGTTGGCAATCCCCGCAATATCCCACTGAAGCAGGCAGACACCGCCCGCCTCACGAACGATCTCATAGGCCGGTGAATGCTCACCGGTAAGGGCGAAAATGGGACGGCCGGCACCCATATAGTCCGCCAGCTTGCCTGCGAAGAAGATAGAGCCGCCGGGCTGGAGCTCCGAAAAGAAAGCATCCACATGAATGAGCCAGTCGGATTCCATCATCAGCTCCAGGCTTCGGCCGTATTCCACCCCGGGATAGAACTTAATGATGTCCTCCAGATAGTAATCCAGGACCATGTCCTGCACGGCTCGGGGATTATTGCCGACAAAACGAATTTCCAAATTCTCCAGGAACGGACTGCCGTTTTGCCGCAGCAAACGCACAGCCTGAACAATGGGCACCAGGGAGCGGCTGGCATCGGAATACCCAATGAAAGAGAAGACGGTTTTGTCGGGATCGGGGGTGACATTCTCCGGATACAGTTCCGGGTCATAGCTGTGGGGAACTGCCAGATACTTATAGTTCCAGCTTCCGTCACCGATGTAGCGCAGCTGCCTGCCGGTAGGGCTGATGATCATGTCCGCCTGCTTCAGCGCGGCTTCTTCCCAGTGCTTCAGCTTGCACAGCAGCTTGATGCCGGTTTCGGGTCTCTTTTCCCAGGCCTCCAAAGCATCCTTGCCCCCGGTGCGCAGCGCCTGTTTCAGCGCGGCTTTTTCTCCGGCAGACAGGGTCACGGAGTCATCCACATAGGCCTTCAGCTCATAGGGGTTGTTGGCAACGGGGTCTGCCAAGCTGGCAATCCACCTGACCTGGGGGTATTTTTCCTTGATCCGCAATCCGACCAGGATACTTTCAGGAGGCGTACTGCGGGTCATGACGCAGTCATACTTTTGCTGAGCGTAGCGTTTCTCAAACTGCGCAACGCAGAAGTCTATCCACTCGGAGATATCGTCCGTTTCAACGGTGTAGGTGTCTATGTTCTTTTCCCCGCGCATCCGCATGGCCGCCTTGTAGCCCCACTGCTTGCTGGTGGAGCTGAATACGTCATAATGGTGCCGTGAGTTGCGGAGCAGCTTATAGGTGACAATTCCCTCCGAGGAAGTTGCGGGCGGGAAAAACCAGCTTGCTACAAAAATGTTCATTCGTATTTACCCCTTTTTACTCTTCCTCATATATTATATGCGTTGCAGACCGTGTTGACCTCCCCCTGCATAACGACTTTTCCGTGATCCAGCCAAATAACCCGATTGCACATCTCCCGGATCTGGCCCAGGCTGTGGGATACGAACAGCACCGTTGTGCCGCCGCCCATCAGCTCCATCATTTTGGCTCTGGATTTGCGCTGGAACGCCTCGTCGCCTACGGCCAGGATTTCATCCACGATCAGGATCTCCGGCTCCACAATGGTGGCGACGGAGAAGGCCAGGCGCATCATCATACCGGAGGAATAGGTCTTCAAGGGCATATCGATGAAATTGCCCAGCTCCGAGAACTCCAGGATTTCGTCAAACCGCTCCCGTAGGAAGGCTTCGGAATACCCGAGAATTGCACCATTGAGAAACACATTCTCCCGCCCGGTGAGCTCCGGGTCAAAGCCGCTGCCCAGCTCCAGCATGGGGATAATGCGGCCATGGACGCGGACAGAACCCTTGGTGGGCGGGAAGAGGCCGGAAATGATTTTGAGCAGTGTGCTCTTTCCGGAGCCGTTACGGCCGATAATGCCCACGACCTCGCCCTTGTAAACATCAAAACTCACATCATCCAGCGCCCAGAAGGTCTGAATGCTCCGTTTTCCGCGAAGCCAGGTAAGGACCCACTCCTTCAGGCTGGTAACACGGTTCGTATCCATGTCAAAGCCCATGGAGATGGAATTTGCTTCAATCATTTTCTCCATTTTGTGACCTCACAGATGCAGTACAAATTTATTCTGGTTCTTTCTGAACACCACCAGGCCCAGCGCAAAAACCACCCCTGCGCTGAGAATGCACCCGGCATACAGTTCCGGGGATGGCGCTTTCCCATCCAGCAGGATCGAGCGCAGGAAGGTGATATACTGGTACATGGGATTCAGCTTGTAAATCGGCAGCCATTTTTCCGGAATGATGGACACGGGGTAAAAGGTTGGCGTCAGGTAATTCCACAGTGTAGACAGCACACTCCAAAGGAACATGGTATCCTGGAAAAACACCATGGAAGTGGACAGCAGCAGCGACATACCCATGCAGAAAAAAATCATGCAGAGCACAACAATGGGAATCAGGAACATGGACTTGGTAAAAGGGACACCGGTCAGCAGCATCACCGCAAACAGTGGCACCAGGGAAAGCACCAGGTTGATCAGGGAGGAAAGCACACGGGAAAGGGGGTAGATCTCCTTGGGCATATAGACCTTGGTGATCAGGTGGGCATTGTCAACAATGGAGGACAGGCCCAAACTCACCGATTCCCCAAAGAAATTGAACAGGATAATACCGCTGAGCAGGTATACAATGAAGTTATCAATTGTGGATTTGAAGATGGTGGAGAAGACGAAATACTGTACCAGCATCGTCAGCAGCGGATTCAGGAAGCTCCACAGCACACCCAAAACGGAGCGCTTGTACTTGCGCTTGAAGTCCCTGGTGACCAGCTGACGGACCAGGAAGGAATACCGCTTCACCAGCGCAATTCCTCCGCCGATCAGTGTATCCTTCTCCCGGTTCATGGTCCAGACCGTATACAGAGTGCCCAGAGTGAGAAGCAGTCCGATGCCCAGGACGATCCACCAATACCAATGCCCGATCCACAGAATGTTTCTGCCGGAAGCGGTGTAGCAGATTTTTCCGTCCGTCACAACGCCGTTGACGGAAAAAGTATTTCCATTCATATCCGGAATGGAAAATTTACCGGTGTTGATGTCAGTGCCATACCACATGGAAACGGCCTGTCCCGCCGGAACATCGCAGGCTGTCACGGCAACTGTCAGCCGCTCTCCCTTTACGTTTCCAATGGGTGTGTCAAAGACGACATTCTGGTTTACATAATCCTTCAAATCACGGGTTGGCAGCTGAGTCTCGGAGAGGAGTCGGCCATCCTCTGCGAACACCTGAAACAGAAGGTATCCCTCGTTCTCCCGGCCATACGTGCCGATGAGCGGGGCAATGCTGTCCAGGTAATCCGCCTTGGGCTGAATCGTGAATTCTACTTTGGTTCCTTCATCCATAACCGCCGCGGTATATTTCGGCGTAATGGATGTCTCTTCCTCGTTCAGGAAGAAGAGCTGCTCACCGGAAGCCCAGTAGAAAACCGCCGCCAAGAGGAAGAATACAATCAGGATTTTGGCCAATATTTTGATGGTGTCATTCTTGCTGATTTTTGCGAATTCGGACATACTTTATACACTCCAGAAATGGGAGAGCTCACCCCGGAAAACTCGCCCCGGGATAACGGCTCTTAATAATGAATTTCATAATACCATAAGGAAGACAGGCTTTGACCACCGCCTTCAAATACCACATCAAGCCGCGTTTGGGGTTGGGTTGACTTGCAGGCAGACTGCCGCCGATAATTGGCCGCCGCACTTGCGCATTCTCCGCAATTTTGCCGTGATAATGCCGCATGATAACGGAGCAGTCGCCGCCCTTTTTCTCGATATAGTTCAGCCCGGCCTCCAAAGCCTCGGGCCATGCGTTCAGATCTTTCAGGAACCCATCAATTTCTTCCCAAAGGCACAACTGGTCATACATAAACACCTGCGAATCGATCATTGGGGCCGTGATATGCTCATAGACGTATTTCTTCTTCGCATCGGAGTAATCCGGCATTTCGTTGATCGTTTTTAGGATATTCAGAATCACATACCTGTGGTCCATATATTTTTTCTTCCAAAAATCACGGGAAACTGTCTGTCCTGCGCGACCGATCAGGTAGCGGTAAATGTCCAAATCATAGTACCGCAGTGTATCCACATAGCGCAACGCAAAGGAATTGAATTCCATGTCCACGTACGGGCATTTCTCAGATATATGGAAATTGGCTTTCTGAAGTATTTCCGTGCGATAGTTGCCGGATATGAGAATTGGACCATACCCCTGGAAACCATATCCCGGATAAAGCAGGTCCACAAAGTTGTATAGCATACCCTCGCGGAGCATATCATAGTCAATGATATTGCTGAGCTGTGCCTTTTCCACATACTCATAACTGCCCTTGGTCAGGACCACATCCGCAGTCTCCGATTCCAGCTTATCCACCAGGATCGCCAGATTCTCACCATCTACCCAGTCATCACCGTCAATCAGTCGGAAATACTTACCCGTAGCCGCCGCAAGGCCGGCATTGATAGTAGAGCCGTGGCCGCCATTCTCTTTGTTGATGACACGAACCACACCATGCGTTATATCTGCGAATCGTTGGCCAATTTCCGCCGTGTGATCCTTGGAACCGTCATTCACGACAATAATTTCCGTCTTTCCCGCATTGCGGTGCGCAACCAGGGAACGGAGGCACTTCTCCAAGTAGGTCTCCACGTTATATGCAGGCACCACAATTGTGAGAATGGGATCACCGGATGGGCAAACATCAGGGGCATAGGGAGTATTGTCAAAGGCCTCTATTTTTTCCCGGATCAACGCAATTTCCCGCTCAACAGTATTCTCACGGCTGGACCGAGTCAACGTTTCCATGGACATACGCTCGCTGATGGCCTGAAATTCATCCGGATTCCGGTACAGGCGCTCGATAATATCCGCAAGAGCTGCGGGATCTTCCGGGTCTGCCAAAGTGTGGTTTACCTCGTTATTCATGAAGCTGCCAACGCAGGTAACGTCAGAGCCAACCACCACCATGCCAGAGGCGGCCGCCTCCCCTAATGAAACACCCTGGGTATCGTGGCGGGACGGGCACAAGAAAATGCCATTCTGCGCGTGGAGTTCGTGAACTTGATTGTTCGGGACAAAGGTCCGATGCAAGTGTACATTGGGGAATTGCCGCAAGGGTTCCACCAGCACATCATAATAATTTCCGTCACCATACACTTCAAAGGTCAAATCGGAGAAAAAGTCCCGCCGGGACAGCTCCAGGATTGCCTCTACGGATATATCAATAGAGTGTACACGGATATTATCAAATTTCCGAAGAATCAGGATCTTCTTCCGGTCTTCCGGAGATTTCGGATGATAGGGAAACAATTCCTCGTTGATTGTATTGTTAATCACATAAGAATGCGGGAACGAAACCCCAATCATCTTTTCCGAAAAATCCCGCAGCCAGTCGGACACAAATACCCAGTCAACATTTTCTTTCCTGGCATACTTTTTGACATACATTTCTTTCTGGTCAAAGCATGCATTTGTGTCAATCTCAGGAAGTTCCTTGGTAAAGTAAGGTCTGCAACGGTTCGTCAGGAACCGGAATGTCGTCTCCGGACCATGGCAAATGAAAATCAGGCGTTCATCCTGAACATATCCGTCAAAAATGGGATATAGGTTCTCGTCCACAAAATGGGCCACGATTACCTTGTACTGGTGACGGCTCAAAAGCTTTTTCAGGTCAATGTATCTGCCCATCAGAACGGGGACGCCGTCCATTTCATAGGTGGTTTGATACCAGTTGTTCACGGAAATGGAAGCGACCTGAATATGGAGGCCTGCTCTTACATACTCAATATTTCTGGAATGGGCAAAGGCGCAAAGATACAAATTGTCGGTGGAAGGGTAATCCGGTGTAATGACCAGGACGTCGTTTTCCGCAGAGCAGGAATCAACGAGGTCCAGCTCTTCTTCCCGCGTCTCAAGCGTGATTTCGGTAATCTCGGCCTCGGAATTTGCGGGAATTTTCAACGAAAGATGCATCCGGCATGGAGCCGATATCTCCATGCTGGATGTTCCGTTCAGCGTTACCGGATAATCATTGATATAGAAGCACGCACCGCCGTAATGAAGATTATTTCCTATGAAGGAGATTTTCAGACACTTATCGAGCTTGTTCTCAATCAAAATATCCTCTTTATAGGTCAACATCATCGCTGTTGTTCCCGTATTTTTTGCATACAAACGCGTTTGGCTTTTTTCTATGGTAAGGGATGCCGCCCCGCTTGGCTCCGCAGAAAATATCCACTTCGATAGATCCAGTCCCCATTTCTGCATTTCCCTTTCTCCTTTCATAATAGGACACTTTTTACTTGCCGAACTCTCTCCCGGCAAGGTCAAGCGCAGAACGGATGGTGTCCTGCATATCGTAATAGCGGTATTCTCCAAGACGGCCGCCGAACAGGACATTTTTCTCCGCTGCCGCCAATGCCGTATATTGCTCGTAGCGGGCCTGATTCTTTTCGTCGTTGATGGGATAATAGGGCTCGATATCCTTCGTCCATTCCAGAGGATATTCTCTGGAAATGACTGTAAAAGGCTGGGTGCCGAATTCAAAGTGCTTGTGCTCTATGATTCTGGTATAGGGCGTTTCAATATCCGTATAGTTCACAACGGCCACGCCCTGATAGTTGTCGGTCTCCAGCTGCTCATGCTCGAAGCGCAGGCTCCGGTACTCCAGAGGGCCGAAACGATAATCAAAATAGCTGTCAATGGTGCCGGTATACAGGACCTTCTTTGCAAGTCTGCTGTAAGTTTCCCTGTTCTCATTGAAATCCACATGATAGCGGATCTCGCAGCCTTCAAACATCTTTTCAATGATCTGGGTATATCCGCCCTTGGGAATGCCCTGGTAGGGGTCGTTGAAATAGTTGTTGTCATAGGTGAATCGGACAGGCAGGCGGCGGATAATGGAAGCGGGCAGCTGGGTGCAGGGACGCCCCCACTGCTTCTCCGTATATTCCTTTACCAGCACCTCATAGATATCCCGGCCAACCAGGCTGATAGCCTTTTCTTCCAGGTTCTTCGGCTCGCCGGTCACTTCCTTCTTCTGCGCATCGATAATGGCCTTGGCCTCAGCGGGAGTGCTGATGTTCCACATTCTGCTGAAGGTGTTCATATTGAAGGGCATATTCAGGATCCTGCCGTGGTAGTTGGCGATCGGGCTGTTGACGAAGTGATTAAACTCCGCAAACTGCTGAATATATTCCCAGATCTCCTTCTTATTGGTGCGGAAGATATGTGCGCCGTACTTGTGGACGTTGATCCCGTTCCAATTCTCCGTATAGCAGTTGCCGCCGATATGGTCCCGCTTCTCCAGAACCAGGCAGGTCTTGCCCCTCTTTTTTGCCTCATAGGCAAATACCGCTCCGAACAGGCCGGAGCCGACGATCAGATAATCATACATTTTTTTCTCTCCCAACGAATAGTAGCCGCGATTCATTCCGCAGGCTTTTCCAAATCGGCAAAATGCTCCAGAAGCTGCCGGACAATGCGCTCGGAAGCGTGGCCGTCACCATAGGGGTTCACCGCGTGGGCCATGGCATGATAGGCATCGGGGTCCGTCAGCAGCCGTGCGGCTTCCCGATAGATCGCGTCTTCCTCCACGCCTACAACCTTCACCGTTCCGGCCTCCACAGCCTCCGGGCGCTCCGTCTCCGTGCGCATGACCAGAACAGGCACGCCGCAGGAAGGGGCCTCCTCCTGAAGACCGCCGGAGTCCGTCATGACCAGATAGCTTCTGGCCATCAGATTGTGCATATCCTCCACGTCCACGGGCTCGATCAGATGCACCCGGTCCGTATTCCCCAGAATGCCGTATGCGGTCTTCCGCACGGCGGGGTTCATATGCACAGGATAAACCACCTGAATATCCGCGTAGTCCTCTACCAGGCGGCGGACGCTGCGGCAGATGTTCTCCAGGGGCTCGCCCAGGTTTTCCCGCCGATGGGCCGTCATCAGGATCGTTCGATGGGCCTTCGGATCAAAATTCTTTAGCTCAGGGGCCTTGAACCGGTAATCCGGGCGCACCGTGGTTTTGAAAGCGTCAATGACAGTATTGCCGGTCACAAACACGTTCTTTACAATGCCCTCTCTGCGCAGGTTCTCCTCATTTTTCACGGTGGGGGCAAAATGCATGGACGCCAGCCGCCCGGTCAGACAGCGGTTCATTTCCTCCGGGAAAGGAGAATAGGGATTGAAGGTGCGCAGTCCCGCCTCTACATGGCCCACGGGAATCTTCTGATAGAAGGCCGCCAGCGCAACGACAAAAGAGGTGGAGGTATCTCCGTGCACCAGCACAATGTCCGGTCCGGCCTCTTTCAGAACGCCCTCCATCCCCAGCAGGATGTCCGAGGTAATGGTGGTCAGCGTCTGCTGGGGGCGCATAATGTTCAGGTCATAGTCCGCCTTTACGCCGAAAATCTCCGTGACCTGATCCAGCATCTGCCGGTGCTGGCCGGTAAGGCATACAATGCTTTCGATTTCAGGATGCGCCTGCAATTCCTTTACCAGAGGGCACATCTTGATTGCCTCGGGCCGGGTTCCAAAAACGCTCATGACTTTTAATTTAGATTTACTCATTCTGTCTCGTTTCCATTCAACGCATTCAATATTTGATCTGCTCTGGCCTCCCAGGTATTTGCTCTTGCTTCCGCATCCATGGTCTGCAAATAGTCCGGGTCATCGCGCAGGGGCAGCAACTTCTTGACCTTTTCGATGAAATCCTCCGCGCCTTCATATATGGCCACGGAAGCATAATTCAGGCACTCCGGCATGGCGGATGTCAGGATCGGTTTCCCGCTGGCCATATATTCAAATACCTTCACGGGAGAAGTCGCCTTTGTGATCCCGTTGATCACAAAGGGAATGGTCTGAATGTCAAAGCCCGCCACAAAGGAAGGCAGGTTCTTATAGGGCTGGGCCGGGTAGATAATGATATTTTCCAGATTTGCGGTCTTCAGCCTGGCCACCGTGCCGTCAAAGCAATAGCCCACCAAAACAAAGCACCAGTCCGGCTTTCTCTTCGCCACTTCTATGACCAGGTCATAGTCAAACCAGCTGGCAAGGCAGCCATAGTAGCCCAGAACGCAGCTGTATTTTTCGGTTTTCCGGCCTAGAGTCGGCTCAACGGCACAGTTCCGGTTGTCATGGAAGAAAGCATAGTCCCCCGCGTTCGGGCACAGAATTGCCTTTTTCGCCAGGGGCAGCGCATCCTCATACAGACTTCTGGCGGTGCAGACGGTAAGGTCCGCATCGTGGATCAGCCGGTAGTGCTTCTTTTTCATTTCGTCCGTGTAATAGTAGAACAGGGACAGGTCGTCAATGTATTCATACACCAGCTTGTCATAGGGGATCCCCTCCAGCAGGTCCGCATGTATGGGCCAGCTCATGACCACGGTGACCCGCTTCGCCGCCCGAAAGGCAGGCGCAAGCTTGCCCGCAATTCTCCAGGACAGCAGATCCACTTGGGAATTTATAGGGGACAGGCCGGCAAAATTGTCATAGCGATATTCATCCGAAACGAAGAACACATGGGCATTCTCCCGCTTTGAAAGAGCAAGGGCTATCTGGTGTGCACGCTGAAAAATCGGAATGTTCCAGTCGATGCAGTAAATGACGATATAGACATCTTTTCCGGACGCTTTTTCGCTGACCTGCCGCCGGAAGCCTTCCAGGCCGATTTTTTCCCTGAGAACGCCTGGGCAGCGCACGATCGTCTCACCGATTTTTTCGCCGGTTCGGGTCAGCGTGTTCCGGAGGCCCTCTTTCTTACAAAAAAGCAGTGCTTTTTGGATTGGATTCATATATCTCCTTCCCGCCGCGGGCACTTTGCCCGAAGCCGGTGCCGTAATCGCAAAAATGACTCCACTAGCTTTCTTCCGAAACAGAATGCAGTGGGGCCGCCTGAGATTCGCCAAAGAACCCGCTCAGGGCCCTCTCGTATTGCGCGATCTCCTTTGTTATGTGAGCCAAGAACAGAGCGCAGCCCGCTTCGAACTTTTGCCGGTCAAAGCCGGAGAGATAGTCGTCAAGTGCCTTGACCACATCGTCCTTCCGGGCATCTACCGCCAGCCCCAGGCCGTACTCTGTCACAACCTGCTCCAGATAGGTGCCCCTGGAAACCAGGATCGGCTTTTTGAACAGGACACAGTCATACAGGCGGTTTGGCAGCAGCAGTCTGGAAACCGGCGTATCGCAGCCATAGACGCAGTTGATGAGCTGTATGCCGCGATAAATCCCCGGCTTTTGATCATTTGTGAATGCGGGGTGAAATTCTACATTTTTTATGCCGTTTTCCGCGCAAAACGGCTGCAAATCGCAGCCGGGACGTGTTTCTCCCACATATTTCAGGCAGTAGTCCGGATTGTTGGCAAACCGGCGGAGCAAGAGCTGGTTTTGCTCCGTAAACTGGACACCGCCCACATATCCGATGCACAGCGGCCGCTTCTGCATATCCATGGTGCAATGGGCCTCGGCCGCGTCCTGGTTGGAAATATTGTGGGTCAGAACAATATTCCCGGAATCCGGGAGGAAGCTCTGAAAAGCCGGAGAGGAAATGCTGACGGCTTCCGCAGCAAACGCCAGCTTCTCAACCTGCTTCTTATAGAACGGAACATTCTCATATGTAAAATCCCGGATGTCAAACCAGAATTTTTTTCGGTATTCCCCGGTGAGCCGGTCCGCCAGGAGGACACCGGGCATGGTGGTGAGGACGATCAGCTGGTCATAGTTCCCTTCCTTGAGCACGCGCAGGGCAAAGCGCCTCCACCGCAGAAACGGGAGGATCTTGAGCATTCTGGACCGGTAGTTTTTGGCCGAAAAAACGAAAGCGTTCGGCATCTCCGTTTTCCTGCCGCTCCGATTCCAGAGGACAATGTCGTATTCCGCGCGGATACGCTTCAGGTGATCTTCATAAAACCTGATATAGGGAATATTGTAGTAATCATCATAGGTTATAATCAAATAGCGCATAGGAAGCAGAACGCCCTTCTGTAATCTGACTTTTAACTCCGATCTCCAAAAAACCAGAAAAAATACTTTTTCAGGCCGTTGAACGCATAGAACAGGAAATAGAAAAAGGACTTTCCCAAGCCGAACCGCATATACCGATATGTCAGAAAGGTCATCCTGGCAGATTGCAGCTTATTGCCGGATTTTCCGGTGCTGGAAATGCGGTATTTCAGAAGCGGCTCATTGACAGCGCAGCCCTTTTCATATTTTCGCAGGATCTCCAGCCACATCAGGTAATCCTCGTGGCTGTCATCATGGTGCATGGGGAACTCTCTGGCGACCTCTGTTTTTAACAGCACAGAGGAGCAGTTGATCTGGTTGCCCATCAGAATACTGCGGAAGGTATACTCTGTTTTGACGGGAATGACATAGCCGGTCAAGGTCCCGTCCGGGGTCATCAGCTCTCTTGCGGTGGAGCAGATGACTGTGCCTTTCTCCTGGATCAGGGCAAGCTGCTTTTTCAACTTGCCCTTTTCCCAGGCATCGTCCGCGTCCAAAAAGGCGATGTATGCCCCTGCGGCCATGGCAACACCCCGGTTGCGCGTTTCTGCTACACCCAGATTCCGCTCGTTTCGGAAGTAGCGTACCTGGGGATACTGGCGATATTCTTCTATAACTTCTGGCAGATTGTCCTGCGAGCAGTCGTCAATGACCAGAATCTCCATAGGCACCTCTTGCGCGAGGGCGGAGTCCAGTGCCTGCCGAATGAAATGCGCGCTGTTATATGCAGGGACAATCACCGACACCAATATTTCTTCCATACGTTACCTTCTTGTCGCTGAAGCGAAGGGAATAGGGACCGTTCTAAAACTTGCTTTTCTTTGGCCATAAAAACGGATATCCACATATCTTACCAGTGTAACAAAAAATGCGCTGCATTTCAAGTGTTTTCGTCTGGTATAAGCGCATTTTTCTTCCTGTTTGCCGCCGCCTCCTGGCAGCGGCGGTGTTCCGATTATTGCAGGGAAGCTTTATACTCTTCTCCCCAGGCCCACATGGAATCCAAAATGGGCTTCAGGCTCTTTCCAAGCTCCGTCAGGGAGTATTCCACCCTTGGCGGGACCTCGGCATAGACCTCCCTGTGGACCAGAGCGCTTTCCTCCATGGCCCGCAGCTGGGCCGTCAGGACCTTCTGGGATACGTTTCCCACGGATTTCTTCAGCTCTCCAAATCGTTTGGTTCCGGGCATCAGGTCCCGGAGAATGAGGACCTTCCATTTGTCCCCAATGAGGCTCAGTGTGGTCTCCACCGGGCAGGCCGGGAGTTCTGCCCTTACCTTTGCATCTTCCATATTTCAAGTCCTCCCAAATACGTTTTTGTTTCTTTCCCGCAGGGGCCGGTTGCGGCCTGTCGGCCCCAAGTCCATTGGCATACACGATTTGTGCAGCAAAAGCGTTCAACCGTGCAGCCATCCGAATAGTTCCCTTTTGGTAACTACAGCACAATATTGTGCTTACTTTACGAATGGGCATTACGGCGCTATTATAATGCCAACGAAAGGAAAAAGCAATCCTTCGAAAACAAAATCCATTTGGAGGTACTTATTATGAACAAAGTCGTTGAATTTCTGAATGCAAATCCCGTGCAGTATCTGGCAACCCTGGGCCGCGATGGCAAGGCAAAGTGCCGCCCCTTCATGTTCGCAGGCGAGCTGCACTGCGGCCGCTGCGCGGAGATCTGCCCGAAGCAGACCATCGAGAAGCGGGGATAGAGAACGTGCGCTTACCGGGCGCGCATGCACAAAACCGGAGCATGCTCTTTTCGTCATGCTCCGGTTTTTTGACATTTTGAAGAAAGCCGTTTTTATCCCCAAATGTTCTTTTTTCCCGTTTCCTCCCGGTGACGTCCGTCACGATAGCGCTGCAAATAGGTACCCATATAGTCATTGGCAATGCAGGGATCTCTTTTGACAAGGGCGTCCAAATAGCTCCGATGTCCCTGGGCCAGACGCTTCAAATAGTAATTCTCCTCTGACACATTCCGGGAATTTTCCGGAAGCCGCGAGAAATGTTCCGTGTTGATGCGGTACTGGGCGATAAATGTCTTTTCCATCAGCTTGTAAACCATGGAAAAGTACTGATTCCGGGCAATATCGCACAATGTGCGGTGGAGCTCGTTGTCCGTTTCCAGGTAGTGCTCCAGCTGCCCCTCTTCTGCACAGGCCTCCAGTCGGTGCATGATCTCTGCCACCCGGTCGATATCCTCCTGGGTACGATTGGCGCAGGCCAGAGTCATATAGCCATGCTCAAACAGCCCCCGGAAGTCGCCCATTTCATCCTCTTCCCGAACGGACAGCAGCAGCTCGGAACCCTCTGTCAGCAGATTGTCCAGGGGATAGTCCTTAATATAGGTGCCGTCTCCCACTCGAATTTCGACCAGCCCCAGCGCCGAAAGCCGCTGGATGGCGGTTCTTGCCGACAGGCGACTGACGCCAAAGCTGGTAGCCAGCTCTGTCTCTGAGGGAATTTTGTCCCCAGGCTTCCATTGATTGGAAATGATTTTTTCTTTCAGAATATCAAAAATCTGGTCACTGATGCTTTTCCGCTTTAACTGATGGGCGTGATTCTCCGCCACTGCATGCACCTGCTTTCTTTGATTGCCATCTGGGTTATGACTTTTTACTCAGGCTCTAATTGTTTTATTATATCGGAAAATCAGTGAAATAGCAACCATGATTTTCGCGAAAACGCAGCAATTACTTGGAGGCGTGGACTGCAAACAAGCGCGGTCTCGTTTGCCGCTGACCATAGAGGGCAGCGGTTTGTGCCCTTTCTCAGGGTTATTCATGAAATGCTTGCCCGGATCATTGCTGGCGGAGCGTCTTTCAAAGTATATATGCCTTGCTTGAGACGACTGATTGCGCTGTAGATTGCACGATTGGCGACTTGCACAGATTTTTACTCTGAAAATATGGATAATCACCAAATATCTTTTTCTATCAAATTCATATATTGACTTTTTAGATAATCTCAGTAATATAAATGTATAACAATTATATGTTATACATTTGAGGGAAGCGGCTGAAAGCTGCAGCCAGCCGCATACCCAAATGAACTATGAAAGGAGTGATCACCAGTGAAATTCATTGACCAGAAGCGCTGTCACATTCCTGCTGACACAGCCTTTGTCCGGAGAAAGTATCTGGACATCCGTTATGCACCCCAGGGAGACTGGATGCTTCCAACGTTTTACACGCCAGACGGAAAATGGAAAACCGAGGCGGATAAGGACAGCGGCCCATCCAATTACCCTGGAATGGTTTTTACGGAGTCCTCTGAGCCAAGCGCGGATAAAGGACCCACGGAAGGAATGCTGCTGGAAGCGCAGATTGCTGAAATTGAGGCAGTACCCAACGCAGAGGCACCGCTTTCCCAGGGGAATGTAAGGGATCAATCCAGTTCTCCCTTTCCTGCCCCGGAGGACACCCGCCTGCTGGACATTTATCTTCCCAATGAGGGAGATGGACCGTTTCCGGTAATCATCGATATTTTCGGCGGCGGCTGGTATTTTGGTCGCAAGAGCTCCCATAAGCTGGAGCCCGCGCTGAACCTGCTGAAACGGGGCTTTGCCGTTGTCAGCATTAACTATTCTATGAGCTTTCAAGCGCCTTTCCCTGTTCAGGTGCAGGAGGTGAAAGCGGCAATCCGCTATATTCGCAGTCACGCAGCCTGCTATCACCTTGATCCTGATCGGATTGCACTGCTGGGCGAAAGTGCAGGCGCACATTATGCTGCACTGGCGGCGGCCTCCTCCGCCTCCGGAAAGCTGCGGGATTCCCGCTGGCCCAATTCCACCGTATCCGATCAGGTGCAGGCCGTGATTGCGCTGTATTGTCCGGCAGATATCGGCATGATGGCAGAATACTTCAAGGTTGAGGAAATGGTCCGCAGAAATGCTCCCATCATCAGCGAGTATGGCGATGCAAGCTCCATGGAAAGCGTCCTGCTGGGCGGTCTTTCCGGGGAGCGGCAGTGGATGGATCTGGCAGCCAACCCGGAAAGCTATGTGGACAGGAACTGCCCGCCCTTCCTATTCCTCAGCGGAACCAAAGATCAGGTGGTTTCCATTGTGCAGACTATGCATTTTGCTGCAAAGATTATGCATGAAGCCGGCATGAATAAGGTGCGCTTCCAGACCGTAGAGGGTGCCCACCACGACATCCACGATTTTGAGAAGGAATGGATTTATGATTTGGAAGCAGAATTTCTCCGGGACGTCATGAAATAGAGAAGAAGTATTAGAGAAAGGATTTGCGAAAATGAGCAACACAATGATTATTGCTATCTTTTTTATCAGCCTGTTTATACTCCTGTTCGGTATCATTAAGCTGAAAATGGATTCCGGCGTCATGATGCTGATTACCGCACTCATCACGGGAATCCTACTGGGCATGCCTGCAAAAGAGATGGTCTCCACTGTTGCCAGCGGCTTCGGAAACATGATGGCCGCCCTTGGTATCGTCGTTGGCCTGGGTTCCATTCTGGGTGGTATTCTGGCTGAGTCCGGCGCCACCGACCAGCTTGCCTTGGCCATGCTGCGTAAGTTTGGCAGCAAAAAGGCCAATGTCGCGCTGAACGGCACCGGTTACCTGGTTTCCATTCCCGTGTTTATGGGGCCTGCCTATATCATTCTAAACCCAATCTGCACTACGCTTGCAAAGCATACCAAGAAAAGTGTTATCGGTTATACCACGGCCCTGGTGGTTGGCCTGATGTGCACCCACTGCCTGGTTATTCCCACCCCTGGCCCTCTGGCTGTTGCAGGCTCCCTGGGAGCGAATGTGGGCCTGTTCATCCTATACTCCATAATTGTCAGCTTGCCCGCCAGCATCTGCGGTGGCATTCTGTATGGCAACTTCCTGACCAAAAAGTTCAGCAAGAATACGGAAGGCGCGGATGTGACCGATGACGATGCCATTGCGGAGATTATGAAGACGCAGAAGGCCGTACACCCCTCCGCTGCTGCCGCAATTATTTTGATTCTGCTGCCCATCGTCTTGATCCTCTTTGCCACCCTGCTTCCCTATGTAACCCAGGCGGAGGTTGTTCTGAATATCTGCACCTTCCTTTCTGCCTCCAATGGTGTGGGTGCACTGCTGCTGTCTGTTCTGATTGCCTGGATTGCACTACGCAAGTACATTGATAAGACCCCCGGCAAGATTTTTGCTTCCAGTCTGAACGATGTTGGCGATGTTTTCTTCATTCTTGCAGCCTCCGGCTCCTACGGTGCCATCATCTCCGCCTCCGGCATCGGCAATGTCCTGGGGTCCTTCGTTTCCGCAAGCAGCATTCCACTGTTCGTTCTGGCTTTTGTCATGTCCGTGCTGTTGAAGGCAGCCCTTGGTTCCTCTGCAACCGCGCTGGTAACAACCGCTTCCCTGGTAGCACCGCTGCTGCAAACAACCGCTGCCAACCCCATTATTGTGGGGCTGGCCGTGTGCCTCGGCGGCCTGGGCATCTGCCTGCCTACAGACGGTGCCTTCTGGGAAGTTAAGGAATTCAACGGTCTGTCCATGAAAGAAACCTTCATCGCCCACACCGGCGGCAATTTGATTGCCTGCGTCGTTGGCTTTATAATTCTGTGCGTTCTGGCAATGCTGAAATTCCTGCCGGGTCTTGCGTAAACAAGTAATTTGGGGCTGTTAAAAACGGAGTCATTGCGAGCCGGTATCGGATGTTGCCGGTTCGCAATGTCAGAATGTAATTGAACGGCCCTGTTTTGTCAGAAAGGAAGACACATATGTCTCAATGGGAGCAGCTGCGCTCGGATGCGCACACCATTATTCAAGAGGCCATTCAGGCCGTTCAGCCTGACGCCGCCGTCCGCAGAGCACTGCTCAGCGCGCACCTGACAGAAAAGCTTTATCTGGTTGCTGCCGGGAAGGCCGCGTGGCAGATGAGCAAAACCGCACAGGAGGTTTTGGGTTCCCAAGTCATCGGCGGCCATGTCATCACAAAATACGGCCACAGCAGAGGCCCTATTCCGGGCCTGAAAATCTGGGAGGCAGGGCACCCTATTCCGGATGAAAACGGAGTGCAGGCAACCCGAGCTGTTCTGGAGGAAATCCGGTCCCTGCCGACGCAAACACACATTCTATTCCTGCTCTCTGGCGGAGGCAGTGCCCTGTTTGAATTGCCGCTGATTCCTCTGGAGGAATTGCAGGATATCAATCGGCAGCTTTTGGCTTCCGGCGCAGATATTACCCAGATGAATGTCATCCGCAAGAGACTTTCTGCAGTGAAGGGCGGAAGATTTGCCGAGGCCTGTGAGGGCAGAGCCATTTTCTCCATAATTCTCAGCGATATTTTGGGGGACCCGCTGGATCGGATTGCATCCGGCCCGGCCTGTGCAGATCCTTCCACCTGCGCGCAAGCATGGGAAATCGTCAGGCAATACGGTTTGCAGCTTTCTCGGCCGGCCCAGGACTGCCTGTCCCGGGAGACACCCAAGGAAGTGCACAATGTAACCAGCTGCATAACCGGCAGCGTGCGGGAGCTCTGCGCCGCGGCCGAAAAAAGCTGCCGCAGATTGGGCTATGACACCCTGTTCCTGACGGATTGCCTGAGCTGCCAAGCCCGGGAGGCGGGTGCGTTTCTGGGCGCTATAGGTCGGACTCATGCAGGACGCGGGAAGCTCGCCTATTTGGCAGGCGGAGAGACTGTGGTTCGGCTGCTCGGCGATGGAAAAGGCGGACGCAATCAGGAATTGGCTCTGGCGGCAGCTCCACTTCTAGCCGGAACATGCTGTGCACTGTTCAGTTTGGGCAGCGACGGAACAGATGGCCCAACCGATGCAGCAGGCGGCTATGTGGATGGTGAAAGCCTCGCCCATTTAACCGCTGCTGGGTTGAAGGTAGAGGAGGTTCTAAATCGGAATGACGCCTACCACGCCCTCGAGGCCATTGGCGGCCTGATCCGCACCGGCCCAACAGGAACAAACGTAAACGACATCTCTGTCCTGCTGATTCTGCCCGACGGCCCTTCGGATTTTCCGAACAGAACAAGTTCATCAAGTAGGAGGTCAGTTCCCTGACGGGAGATCTTTGAGGATATACGCTTGCCGGGCACACATAGCAAGGGAGGCGATGCGCTGGCATCGCCTCCTCCTTCTGTTATAGCAGCCCATACTCCATGCCGTAGGGCCAGCCGTTGAGGCCGCCCAGGTCGTAGAGATGGGGATAGCCCAGGTCAAACAGCTGGGCAGCCGCCAAAGCCGACCGGCGGCCGGTGCGGCAATAGATCAGAATTCTTGCCTGCTTGTCCGGCAGAATCTCCGACAGGTCCGTGTCCTCAATGTCATCCAGCGGCAGCAGCTTTGCTCCCGCTGCGTGCTCCAGAGCGTATTCATCCTCTGTCCGCACATCCAGCAGCACACTGCCGGGATAAGTATCCAAAATATGCTTTCCCTCCTGGAAAGAAATTGCCTGAATCATGGTTTCCGCTCCGTTTCCAATGTTTTCCGCTATCATACCACAGCAGACCCCAAAATGCAAGAAACCGGGAAAGCAAAGCTGCTTTCCCGGTTTCCCGCCTTCGCGTATGCAATTTTGTCGGATAACGCAGCCGTTACCGCTTCAAAACTGCCGCGAGCGCTTTTTTACTGCATGCCGCTCTCGTAGGCCTCGATCATCTTCTTGACCATCTGTCCGCCCACAGAGCCGGCCTCGCGGGAGGTGAGGTCGCCGTTGTAGCCCTGCTTCAGGTTGACGCCCATCTCCTGGGCTGCCTGCATCTTGAACTTGTCCATGGCCTCCCGGGCCTGGGGAACGTTGATCTGGTTGCTGTTCTTGCTTGCCATCGTAAATCTCTCCTTTTCCGTTTCTTTTGCGGCTTTGTTCCGCAGGGATAGGTTATGCGGAAAAGTTGGGATAATGCGTGGCTTTTTGCGGAAAAGGTGGGGAATGGTGGAAATGAAACGAAATTAAAGTAGAATTTCCGCTTCAGCGGGAGACTGAGAATGATGGAAAATAGCCCAATGGCCTTGAGCGACAGCCGGGTATCCCGGAGATGATGGATGCTCATGACGGTAAAATCCTTATCCTTGGTTGCCCGAATTACCGGCAATTGGAAATCCCTCCTTGTGGCAAAGGGAGTCGCGTTTCACGACATCCTTTGAATTTTTGCCGGGTGCAGACCGATTCTGGAAAGGCAAACGCCTCCTTTCGGGGAGGGCACCCGGCAGCTGTCCTAAAAATAGAACGTATGTTCGTATATTATATAGGTAGGAAGCGAATCTGTCAAGAGGAAGGAAAATAGTTGAAGCCTAAATTCCGGCGTTTTTTACCATATACACGCTCTTAAAAGTTTTCTTTTCTCATATATATTGCATTAGAGTGCTGATTATTTCGCATGAAAATTAGAAATTTCTTCTAATGCCTCGATAATAATTGTATATTTAATTAACACATACGACGCATTCGATAAGTCGTCAAAAAGTTCTGAGCATGCCACAAAACGAATATAATTTTGAACATAATCATCAAGAAAAGAATTCGCCGGTTAATTTTACGGGAATTTAGGTTGAAAATGGATAATTTTTCTGGGTAAAAAGTGCAAGGGTGTCGTGTTTCACGACACCCTTGGGTGCGGGGGAATATGTATGGAGCGGAATACAGTAACGTGGAGTGGAGGGGGACGGAATTTGGTACGGAGGGGTGCTTTGGAGGTGAGAAGAGGAGAAATATAGGAAATATGCACAGCCGGTTGCGGTGTTTCTGAAAGCTATCGGTTGGATGCGTTTACTTGTACTGTCTCAGCCTATATTTTTCAGTAATACAGATTTCCGTAACTATATCCGCCACAGAAAAGTTCTACCTTCCTTCTTTTTCATATCAGGTGTGCGCTGGACTGCTGAAAAAGCCATTGTAAATCCTAAGTCATTTTGGCTGTTACAAGTTCATCGACTCAATAAAAGTTGTAATAGGGGCATAAACTTCGTCATCAAGATTGGGATATTTTTCTAAAACGTTATTTGCCCATTCGGGACCATGCCCACCGACTTCTTTGATAAAGCACTCCAATTCACCTACAGGGACTACATATACGCCTTGTTCTCTAAGCACTTGATCAATATTCCTGAATGAAGCAGTAGCATTTCCTGCCGGGATTGCTGCAACACCAGAATGTTTAACACCATCCCATTTTGATGTTGTAGAAATAGCCTCACGAATATCTTTCACTTCTCGATTTGAGAGGTTTACGTTATTGCTACCATCAAGAATTTGGTTAATTATTGTTTTCGCAGTATTTCTATTGACGTTCTCCTTGAGACTGTGAAGATTGGACACGATATTGTTATAATCGCTTTGAATGCTAGAAAACTCGACTCCGCAGGATTCAGCAATTCCCTTAAAGACTGTTTCATCATTCAGAATATCGATATCTGTAATTAGTTTTGCTTCGATATTCAGAGAACGAAGTGCAGTAATAATTTTTCCCATACGATGTTTCCCACCACAGTGTATAAACAATGTTTCAGAATATATTTGCTTTTTCTGTTTGAGGTGACTTTCAATAATGGAATACATTTTACAATCTGAATCACTTTCGCAAAGAACCACAGATTTGTGAAATAGGCTTGCCATGATATTGGAATATCTCAAAAGGGGATCATTCCATACCTCTTCAAACTCGTTATTATCGAGAATTGAGAACATATTGGTATCTTCTACTCTTGTGATTCTTACAATTTTTATTCTCTTAGGGCAAACCTCAAGCAGTCCTTTTATGATTTCTTCACTGTGTGTAGAAATAAAGGCTTGTTGCTGATCCGACAATGTTTGACCGATTATCTGTCCCATAATTCTTGCCTGAGGAGGATGTAAAAAGGATTCAGGTTCATCAATCAAATATGTGCAAAAATAATCAAGCATCAAATATAGAAGGATACCAGTAAAACTTTTGATGCCATCCCCTTGGTTATGGACTTGTTTGTATGTGTCGAGAATACTTGCATATTTCTCAAGGCGTGATTGTTCATCTTCAAATTCCTCAGTTAGTTGTACAGGCTTGCCAATGCAAAGGGGAATTTGGGATCCGTATTGTGTATTTGGGGTAATTTCAATACCAAAAGCCTTTTTGAAACTGACTGAAAGCCATTTACGATATTTACTATCAAAAGCGGCATAATGGATTGGATGGGTTTTACGCCCATCGCGTGTGATATTGCTAGGAGGATTACATATCGTTAATCGTGCCGAGGTGTCAAGATTTGCGATAAATAGGTCTCGATAAACTTCATAGAAATCATTTTGTGCAAACAGCTTATCAGAAAAATTCCAAATATTCATGTTATGACCAAGAATATCATAAGAAGTATGGTCGCCCTTATTTTCACCAGAGGCTACACCGGCAAGAACTTTCGAAATTGGTGTACTGTGTTTGGTAATTGTAATTTCTTTAACCACTACACTTGGGCTTTTTTCCTTCGATAGAGCGTAGATATCCTTTAAAGACTGGCTTTTCCCTGCATTGTTTGGCCCAACAAATACAACGATGTCATTTTCTTGAATGGGCAAAGAATCACCATTATTCAGCGTTATTTTGGAAATGTATCCACCCGCTTTTTCGCTTGTCATAATTCCATTCCTTTCTCATAGTCATTTGAATTCTAATCTTTCATATAATGTCTGGACTTCTCTTAGTTTACAACCGCAATGGAGTTGTTGCCGTTCATGTATAGCCAATAATCGTTCCACTTGAGGCACTCTTGATGAACCAGATCGCCATTCTAATTGATTCTGCTATTGGTGATTTGCGGATCAGCTGTAATCTTATATACAGCATCTGACGCTTGGAAAAAGTGAACAGCGATGCCAATGCCCTTATTGATAATCCAGCAATCAGGTTGAGAATTTTACCTTCAAGCGCTTGATTTAAAATTTTCAAATGACGAAGGATAATTTTCCTTTTGGAAGATTGCAACAATCTAATTCTATATTGGCAAGCAGTGTCCGGGTGCTACCCGGACGCAATTCGCTTGTTGGGGTGCCTCCCCAATCCCCGAGAACAGCCCTGCGTGCTGGCTGCGCATTTTTGAAAAATGCTTTTCTGAGTACATTCTGCAAGACAGAATTTATTATTTCTCAAAAATGGAATCCATATAATCTAACTTACTTTCGTTTAACAGCATCTTGCGCTCCCGCCATTGGGGCATGTGTTGATCTAAAATCGCGATGAACTCCGAACCGTGATTTTTGACCTTCAGATGTGCCAGCTCATGCAGGATCACATATTCAAGACACTCTATCGGCTTCTTTGCCAGCTGAAGATTCAGCCAAATTTTTCGGGTATTGGTATTGCAGGTTCCCCAGCGGGTGGTCATGTACTTGCTCTGCCAGCTGCTGCAATGCAGACCGGTGATTTTCTCCCATTTGGGCAGATACTTTTCTACCTCTGCCTTCAGTAAACCTCGATACCACTCATTCACAAAAGCTTCACGCTGTTTTGCGGTACTTTCTTGCCGCACGGTTAGAATTGCCTGATTGCCATCCAGTACAAGAGAATTGCCTTTGTAGCTGTACGCGGCTTGCAGGAAATACTGGTGTCCCCACACATAGAGTGTTTCGCCGGATACATATTCCCGCTGGCTTTGCCGGGGCTGTGCTTCAAACCTGGCCTGCTGTTTCCTGATCCAGCCAAGCTTTGTCCTGACAAACATGGTAATGGCTTCGTCTGGCATGGCTAACGGCGCGGAAACCCGGACTTTACCATCCGGAGGAAGGACAGAAAGATGCATATTCTTGATTTCCTTTTTGACGATCTCCACAGAGATATCCGCGATCTGAATCTGCATCAGTATTCCTCTTGCTCTACAACAATGCGATAGATCCGTTCTACTTCATTGTCATCATTTACGATTTGGTATAAAGCACGTTTGATCCTGTTTTCCTTTGCGGGATTATTGCGGAAGCCGTCTTGCTTTGCTTTCATAATCGCCTTGTGAAGCTTCAACGCATACACTTCATCTTCGCCGCAGTTGTCATACAAGGCACGGAGGCCGCCATGACCGCGTATACTTTCCGGATAGTGGGTATTCTCTTCCGGTTTCGTTGCGTTCTTTGCCAGTTCTACATAAGCATCCAGCAGTTCGGAATACTGGATAACACCCTTTTTCCGGTCAATCATGAGCTGCTCCAGAATCGCAGACATTCGGGCATAGTAGGCCGGATTGATGACCATGCGTTCAACAACCTTTTTGCGGATGTTGTTCTCAATAGACTCTGCGACACTTTCCTGTCCGGCAGTATCGTCTTCGTTTTCCAGATTGCCCTCTTGGGAAAGGATGAAATCCAGCAATGTAAAGTCATCCAGCATACCGATTTTCTGAGAATCCGCAGCAGCAATATAGTTATCGATCAGATACCGCATACCGGGTTCGTGTGCCTTCAGGTCAATGAAGTCGCCGCTGGCTCTACCGATTTCGTCCCGAAGAGCAAGATAGAAGGACACTCTTTTGTCCAGTGTTTCCTGTTCAGAAACGGAGTATCCGGCATCATTCATGCGGGGCTTCCATTCCGCAAAAGCGCGGACCAGTCTGCCGACCAGTTTGTATAGCTTCTCCCGGAGACGTGCAAAGGCATCGTCCATGTCTTCATCCTGCCCACTCTCGCCGCAGAAATAGTGCTGATATTCCAGTTTTCCTCTGGGATATTCCACACCTTCACACAGTTCGTCCAGTTCTTCAAGAACGCTCTCAAAGTGTTTTTTCGCTTCAATGGTGCGGTCTTTCAGCAAACCTTCCACATCTTCGGCATCATAAGCTTCAAAAGCACCGGCGGTGTACTTGTTGACGGCATCCGTCAAATCACCGAACAGTTCTTGTAATCTACAATGTAGCCGAATTCCTTGCTCTCGCCATCCAGCCGATTGACGCGGCAGATGGCTTGGAACAGGCCGTGATCGTGCATCGCTTTGTCTATATACAGATACGTACAGGGAGGCGCATCGAAGCCGGTGAGCAGCTTATCCACCACGATCAGCAGCTTCATGTTGGCAGGTTCTTCTACAAATTTTCGCTTTGCCTCTGCTTCAAAGGCTTCTACCTTTTTGGTGATCTGTGTCTTATCCTCAGTGGGATCAACACCGATCATCTTCAGATAAGTGTTATATTTTTCAAAGGTCTCGGTCTCTTCGTCATCGCTGACGGTATCCGTGCGAAGATCACCGGGATTTGGCGTATAGGAAGAAATGATGGCGCACTTCTGAAACCCCTTACTTATGAAGATCTCGTAATATTTGCAGGCGGAATACACGGAACCGGCAACCAGGATCGCATTTCCGTTACCGTCCATCAGTCTGGCTTTTGTCGCAAAATCAAAAATGATATCATTTGCGATCTTTTCCAGCCGAGAACGAGAAGAAAATACCTTCTGTAGATTTCCCCAGTGCGCTTTCAGCTTGGCCTTCGCCCTGGGTGCAAGGCCAATGGTCTTGGCATCAAACCAAGTATCGATTTTTGCCTGGGAGGTGATATCCTGGGGAATCTCCCTTGCTTCATAACGCAGATCCAGCACCACGCCATCCCGGACGCCCTCGTTGAACTTGTAGGTGTGGATGTATCCGCCGAAGATTTCCAGACTGGTCTTCTTGTCTTTTTTCAAAAGCGGGGTACCCGTGAAACCGATAAAGATCGCATTGGGGAGGATCGCGTTCATGGCCTCGTGGAGCTTGCCAGACTGGGTGCGGTGGCATTCATCCACAAAAACCACAATATCGCCCTTTGCAGAAAAATCCTTTGGCAAAGCATTTTTCAAATCTTCGATATATTTCTCATAATCTTTTTCCGAGCTATCGCTGCCGCGCTTGCCAAATTTGTGTACCAGGGAACAGATCAGCCGATCTTCATAGGAATTCAGCCGTTCCAAAAGGTCCTTGCCGCTCTTGGTGCGCTTGATATCCTCATCCACACCCCGATAGAGCTTTTCAATCTGATCGTCCAGCTCCTCCCGGTCTGTGACGATCAGCACGCGGGCATTGGCGTTGCTGGCAAGAATCCATTTAGAGAGCCATACCATCGTCAGGCTCTTGCCGCTGCCCTGGGTGTGCCATACGATACCGCCCTGGTGCTTGTCCGTCAGGCGATGCTGCGCTCGCTTGATGGCATAATACTGGTTATAGCGGCAGACCTTTTTGATCCCCTTATCGAAGATCACAAAGTTGTGGATCAGATCCAGGAACCGCTTTTTGTAAAACAGCGCAAAAAGCTGATTTTCCAGCTTTCCCGGAATACTTTCGCAATATTCCTCAACCTCAATATCCACGATATCGCGCTCCGGCTGATGCTCGGAAAAACCATCCTCCTTCCATTCCAGATAGTGCTTCTCCGGGGTAAGGAGCGTACCATAGCGCAGGCCTTCGCTGTCGTTTCCGGCCATGCAGAACTGTATGGTGGTAAAAAAGTTTTCTATGAAATTGGCTTTCTGATTGGTCAGATTCTGCCGGATGCCCTCAGACACGGATACGCTGCTCCGCTTCAGTTCAATCACGGCCAATGCAATGCCGTTCACATAGATCACAAGATCCAGGCGCTTGGTGTTGCCGCCTACAACGGTCACTTCTTCGGCAATATAAAAATCATTTTTGCCAGCATCCTCGAAGTCGATAAAATACACCGTCTTGGGAGGCAGATCGGCGGCTTCTTTGACCTTTGCACCGTATTTCAGCAGGGAGTATACTTCCTTGTTGGCATGGTATAAGCCCTGCTGCAGGTTGGTGGATGCCTTAACCAGGGCATCCACTGCATTGGCAGCCAGCTTTTCGGGATAACCCTGCTTCACCAGCCAGGCATGCAGACGCTCCTGCATGATGTTGCTGTTTTCGTTGTCATGCAGGCTACCCAGGTATGTATAGTGCAGGTTCTTCTGAAAGAACTTGACTATGCGGGTTTGCGTTTTTCGTTCGCTGTCGCCAATGTTGGGCATTATTACACCATCTTTCTTTTACTTATTGAAGTATGGGAACTTTTTATTTAGTCCTTTGATTGATCTGGTACAAAATATATACCATCAGTACTTCTTGTAAGATAAGCACTCTCTAAAATATGCAATGATTGATGGTCACGAGCATAAATATGTCATCTTTGCTGTTTTTGGTTGCTGCTCATAGATGAACTTCCATTAAAGACAGCAAGTTATTTACTCTGGCGAGCAGCTCGTCAAAGCCAATAATTCGTACAGATCGTAGTTCATTTCTGTAGTTCTCAAACGCATCTTTCTGACGTTTATCCAGCTTCCCAACTGTACCGAATACCAAAATGCTCTCAATGTTAGTTGCACGGTAGTATATATCATCATCTGCCACAAGGCTCTTGTAATTCTTTGCCAATGTATCTTTTTGGAGAAGCAGCTGGTTTACAGAGCCTACCAGTTCGGCTGAAAATTGATATGTCTGCCTATAATCACCTTCGATAATTGGTTTTACTGGCGTCTTAATTTCGATAATCGCTACATTATCTGTAACATCATTTTTATACACAAAGTCGGTATATTGACCACCTTGGTCAGACATAGTTTTACCGCCTACATACCGCTTTCCTGCAAAAAACATAACAGGAGCATGGAAAAGCTGAGAAAGAATCCACGCGTTCTGTTCAAAAAATGGTTGCCAGAAGTCTCGCTCTTTATCGTTTTCCATGTTTGCCTGCATTGCATCACGAACACGACGCAGGTTTTCAATATTAAGCGCGGCATTCAGCGTCTTGATATCAATCTGTGCTATTAGTTCAGCTAAAGCACGATCGTTTTCCAAAAACTGCTTTATTTTTTCAAACTGCTCATCTTTTTCTACAAAAGTCACTTCGGAATAAGGGTTTGTTAACTTCCCGCTAAACAAGCGATAATACTCATACAAGCCTTTTCCAAGCGCATATGTAGCATCTGTGTTAAGGTCGATTTCCACCAGTTCATTGGAGGAAATGTCTTTCCTACTAAATTTCTCCGTGTCTTCAAATGATGGAATGCATTTGTTTTTCTTCTTGATAACAAGCTTCCCTCGTATGTTTTTATTGAGGTTTCCCCGATTATCCACCTGCATGCCTTCAAAACTCACTTGGATACGTTCCCCTTTCTCCAAGATAATAGGAGTTAGAGAAGATGTGAAAAAGCTGGCAGGCGTTGCTGTTATTTCTTTTTTCTGATTCACTCCAGGCCCTCCTCATTTTTGGCAAGTCTGATCTTACCCGTCAGAAGCTGCTGCATCATACCCTGCTTGACCTGACGATATTTAGCCAACTTCTGCTCCAATGCTTCAATCTCAGAATCCATATCGGATAAGATTTCCGCGATAGCTTGCTGTTCCTCATAGTCCGGTACAACCAGCTCTGTCTGCGCAACGCTGGCTTTGCTAACAGAGGACACTTTGGTTCCAACGATATATGGGATCAGCTGGTCATGATAACAAGCCGCATTCAGATAATAACCCAGAAACTTAGGCGCAAACCTGACTTTGGGTCTGCATAAAAGGGTATGCTGACCGGCCAAAATGGGACAATCCACATTGACTACTTCCAGTACCTTTCCTACCGTTTCATCCTCTGCGGTATCAGCCATGATAATATCACCAGATTGCAGGTAACACCGATCTGCAAATCTTGCCAAATCAACTTCCTTGGAAATATAGGGAATTAAATCACTGGAACCATTCACATAAGCACCGTATTTTGTAAGAATATCACCATAATGGATATTTTTAACCTTGCCACTTTCACTCATCTGCGCTCTGGTAAAAGTATTGTTTGGAATGAAGTTGAACAGTTCTCCAAAAACGAAATGCTGCCACTCCCTAATAAATCCCGACAGGCGTTTCTTGCCGGCCAGCAGTTCCTGCATTGCCCCCTGCTTGATGGCCTTTTTCTTAGCATATTGTCTATTCAGCGTGTTAATCAATTTATCTACATCTGAAAGTGCAGCAGCTATTTTCTTCTGTTCGTCGATGGGAGGGAGAATTATGGGCAGTTTTTTCACAATACCCGCAGTGTAACTTTGCTGCTTCGTTCCCTGACAATACTTGAAGGCGAGATCGTCACCCTTTGCCGAATAGTAATAAAACAGATATTTTACATCCAGCTTTTCAGTACCATATACTGCCATGCAAGACTGATTGGTTGTAGCAGGTACTCCCAGAATAGCGCAACTACCGCGTGTACCAGCTGCCTCAAGGCCTGTAATTGCCATCAAAAATGTATTGGCGGGATGAATTACAAGATTGTTTTCTTCCTGCGCTTCTTTTGAAATATGTTCAAGCGTATCAATAATAATGTTGTGGTTCAACTCACCACTTGAAACCCATTTGATTTCTCCATCAAAGTAGCGAGAAATTGCTCTGCAAGGAGTTGCTCCACTTGAAAAACAGCTTCCTGCAGCTTCCCAAGCACATACTTCCCATTCCTCCGGAATTACGCCAACCTCCGTCTGCTTATATCCCGGCTTTACCACACAAACCCCATCCTTTCCAGATGGGCCTTCACTTTGGCCTCCAGCACTTCCGCTTCCTTGGCAAGGAATGGCAGGTCATACTCATACCGTTCTGCCAGCTCGATGATCCGGTTTGCCATATTGTGGGACGCAGTAACATACAGCGCTTTGATGCCCTCAAAAATGGAATAGTACCACTTCCGGTTGACCAACAGTTCCAGAATTTCCTCATCCGTCAAAAGGGAATACCTCCCCTTCACCTTTTCTTCCAACAGGGCATTCAGTTCCTTTACAAGCTTGGTCTGCCTGGAAATTGTATCCAGGAGGTCAGTGTACTGCTTCAAAACCGCGTATTCTTCACCGTTGGGATCGTTTTTCTTCAATTCCTTCAGTCGGGCAGCGACTGACTTGCCGTCCACCTTATCCTTATCATTCAGATATTCTTTCAGATACCCCTCGTCTCCGGTCTGCTCTTCCACCAGTTCATCCAGACGGCTCTGGGTCTCTTCCACAACAGCCTGGCCATCGTCAATTGCCTTGCGTTCAGCGGCAAAGAACACCTTTTCAATCAATGCCTTGGGCAGAAGAACACCTTCCCAGCCAACAACACGCTCCTGCCCTTTCTTCTTGCCGGAGGTGTATACACCCATAATGTCTTCTGTCTTTCTGGCGGCGGCGTAGCCGTCAACAGAAACCAGATACACATCGTCACCCATGACTTCCTGCCAGTAGGACAGTAGGACTTCGTACACATCATGCTTGTCCACCAGTTCCAGCCCATCAAAGGCTGCAATCAGTCGTTCTGCCAGCTCTGTGATATACTCCTTAATGTTTATATTCTCGTCAATACTGCGCAAGCCAGGATCTACTTGGGTACACCATGCGTCAAAAGCGGCATCGATACGGTCAGCATAAGCGGAAAATTCCTCGTCATTGTAAACGGTATTGCGCACATTCTCCTTGGGGATATTGAGCTGATAGTATCCCTCCCGCAGAACAGAAAAAAGCTTTGCGTTCAAACCGGGGAACAATGCCCAGTATTTGCCCATGGACTCCACATCTGCCGCAGGAATGCCGCCGTGCAGATGGGCTTCAATATCCTGCAGGTCTTCCGGGGTGGAGCTGTCAATGTAACGGGGAATGTTCAAATTATACTCGTTCTTGATCTTGATCTCGTCATTGGGAACAAACCGGGCATACTTGGGATTCGTGGTGATCTGATGATTGAAAGTGGTCACGATCTTGTAGATATCCCGCTCACGCAGGCGGTTTTTGCTGCCGTCTTTCACAAAGTCATGGCTGGCATCGATCATAAAGATCCCCTCGCGCTCGTCTGCATCGGACTTATCCAAAACGAGAATGCAGGCAGGAATGCCGGTACCGTAGAACAGGTTGGCAGGCAGACCGATGATTCCCTTGATATATCCCTTATCGATGATCGCCCTGCGGATGGTTGCCTCCGCATTGCCACGGAACAGAACACCGTGGGGCAGCACGACCGCAGCTTTACCGGTGGACTTCAAGGATTTCAAAATGTGGAGCAGCCAGGCAAAGTCACCGTTCTTTTCGGGCGGCCTGTCCCCATAACCATCAAATCTTCCGTAGTCCTTTAAGCCATCAGTCCAGTTTTTGAGAGAAAACGGCGGGTTGGCAACCGCAAAGTCGAAACGCTTCAGCACTTCATGATCGGTACCGGGTTCAAAATACTTCGGTGCAGAGAAGGTATTGCCTGCCTCAATTTCGCCGGTAGCTTTGTTGTGCAAAACAAGGTTCATCTTAGCAAGACCGGCGGTAGTAACTTCTTTTTCCTGACCGTAGATAGCGATTTCAAATGGAGCTTCATTGGCAGCGCGGATCAGAAGCGAACCAGAGCCGCAGGCGGGGTCATAAACAGTGTAATCTTCGTCTCGTTCTTTGATTTGGTCAATTCCAATCACTTTTGCCAAGATACGGGATACCTCGGCAGGGGTATAGAATTGGCCCTTGCTCTTGCCGCTCTCCGTGGCAAAATTGCGCATCAAATACTCGTAGGCATCGCCCAGAATATCATCGCCACCGGCTTTGTTGGTTGCAAAGTTGAACTCTGGGCGCTGGAAAATGGCAATCAGCCCGGTGAGCTTATCCACCATTTCCTTGCCGGTGCCCAACTTGGCCTCGTCATTGAAATGCGCATTATCAATGACACCACGGAGCTTGTTGTTACCGGCTTCGGCAAGCTTGGCGATCACCTTGTCCATTTTCTCACCAATGTTCTTATCGCCCTTCAACGCAACAAGATCGTCGAAGCTGCCGCCTTCGGGAACGGTGATGTCCGCATATTTTACGCCTTTGAATTTGTCTGTAACATACTTTACAAACAGCAGGGTCAAAATATAATCCTTATACTGGGAGGTATCCATGCCGCCTCTCAGCTTATCGCAGCTCGCCCAAAGGGAGCTGTACAACTCATTTTTCTTTATGGCCATATTGGTTTACCACGCTTCTCTTAATTTGTTTTTCTGTCTTCCCGCAAATCGGCTCTTTGGGAACCGCACTGTGTTATCTTTTCAACTTGTATACGCGGTTCTTATTGCTACCTTCTGCAACAATAACATCCTCATCCAGAAGCTCCTTTAACAGCTGCTTTACCCGCGTACTCTTAACGCCCAGCAGCTCAGCAATATCTGCATTCTTCGCAGAAGCATGATCTGTAAGATACATGATGATTTCATTCTTCTGCCGAGCGGTTTTTATCGTCACTTTTTTATCGTCACTTTTTATCGTCACTTTTTTATCGTCACTTTTCTTGAATGCCAGCGACAACATAATGCGGTCAGGCTCAAAGCTTTCAGAAATTACAGGCGCAGTCCATCCCTGCTCACGCCACACCCGGAAGATATTCGGAATGCCGCTGCCTGCGCGCTCACCAATATCAATCAGATTGAACATTTTCAGCATGGTACCGTTGCGGGGATCGGATACGCCGCCGCTCTTTGCGGTGTCGATCTCGATACGGAAGTTGCCTGGATTGGACATAATGATGGAATCCCGCTTTTTAATAATTACCAAACCCTGTCGCCCATAATAGTCAGCATTGACCAGACAATTGGCCAGCGCCTCCCGTAGAGCCTGATGCACAGAGGTATCATCCACACGGGTACCGCCCTCCATTTTGAAAGGTACTTTAATATCCTGCGTCAACTTGTTATAAACGCGGAAATAGAAATCATATACATTTCCGCTCCAATCGCCGGAGGAGGAAATCATGCGGTCAGTCCAGCGGGTATCGGTATCATACTGCTCCTGATAATCAAGAAAATAGGAATTATATTCCCGCACAATGTCATATTCATTACCGAACATGAGCAGCCCAGCCGAGGTGGGATGCTTCTTACCATCGGAGCCAATGCCTACAGCGCCGAGCTTCAGCAGAAAATCCTCATCCTCCAAAGCCTCCCATACATGACCGGGACGGGAAAGGCGCATTCGCTGACGATAGCTGCGGACGCTTTCTCTGTTGAACATACTCATGTCCATTTCGTTCAGAACCAGCATATCCTGCGTCTTTACGGATGCATCGCGCACCATGGCTTGATATTCCTCTTTGGTGCATTTATAATCACCCTCACCGTTGCGGCGATAGGTAGACAAGGGATTCCCATCAACGTAGACTGGGCGATAGGAGCGCTCAGCACGGGGTACGTTGATGACCACAATATGATTGCCGTCCACCTCTTGCATAAACACATCCTTGGAAGATAAAATGTTCACGCTGGTCTTGTTTGGATTGTTGACAACATTCCAAAACTCCTTGATAAGCCGTTCTGGGTCAGGGAGGTCAACAGCGTGCAGCGTCTTGTCGGGCCATTCTTCCACACCCAACAGAATAATACCGCCAAGCGTGTTGGCAAAGGCAGAGTAAGTTTCCCAAATACTTCTGGGTAGACCGCCCATGGCCTTTTTCGCTTCAATGCGGTTATTCTCTCTATATTTTTCGAGATTGTTGAAGTCAATCATACCGCACCCTCCTGAATTCGATTCTCACGCCAGCTCTTTTCAAGCGGCTCATAGGGAAGATCGTGCTCTTCACAATACTGCTTTAGGGCTTTCATTGCTCTAATATTAGGGCGGGCCTTTCCATTTTCCCAACGATTCACAGTCGTAAAAGAAACGCCGAGAGCGTTGCCGAATTCTGTTTGATTCATCAGACAAGATAATCTGAAATTCTTAATTTCGGAGTTGAACGGCATCTGCAACTCTCCTTTACTAGATGATTGAATTTATTATATCACGAATATAGCGTTTTTACAACGTCAAGCGCACTCTTTAATATAACAAATGCCCATCGGTTAATCCTTGACCGATGGGCATTGCAACATTATTCTGTTAATCCCTCAACCGATGCTCCGGCGTGCCGTTCAAATACTCTTCTAATCCACCGCCCAATACCAGCTGCGCATATTCCAGCGGTGCATTGTAAATCAGCCTCTTCATGTCCATATTCCTCCTAAATCGTAATGGAAGCAATGTACCGCACATTGACTTCATGCCCGATTGCGGTACGAGCCGGACGGGGATAACTCGTACTTCGTACGGGACACATCTTCTTGACCATCTGTCCGCCCACAGAGCCGGCCTCGCGGGAGGTGAGGTCGCCGTTGTAGCCCTGCTTCAGGTTGACGCCCATCTCCTGGGCTGCCTGCATCTTGAACTTGTCCATGGCCTCCCGGGCCTGGGGAACGTTGATCTGGTTGCTGTTCTTGCTTGCCATCGTAAATCTCTCCTTTTCCGTTTCTTTTGCGGCTTTTGTCCGCAGTCATAGGTTGCGCCGAAACGGGCGGGAAATGTGTGGATTTTTGAGGGAAAGGTGGGGGAGAATGGAAAAACAGCAGACTTTTTGAGATAGCTTTGGGAAAAATTTTGTAAAAAGAAACCGCCCTTGGCCTTTTCATTTCCTGCCAATTGGGCATTTCGGTATGTCTCAGCCCGGGTCTGCCCGCTGGAAGCGGACGGTGACACGGGTCTGGCCGCCGGGGGTGCAGGTGAACAGGGTCAGATCCCACTGGCCGGTGGTCATGGCTTCTTCGTCGTTTGGTTCCAGGGTCTCCCGCTCTACCATCTGAAAGGAGACCACCTGGTCGTCCATATCCGTAAAGAGCAGGGTGTCCCCGGGTTGGAGGGTTTTGAGCTTGCCGAAGTGGGAAGCGTAGTTGTGGGCGCAGATGACCAGGTTATTCTGGTATAGGGAGCCGGAATAGCGGCAGGGGGCCACTTTGAGATTGGGGTAGCTCCACCGGCTCAGCACCGGCAGTTCCAAATCCAGAGACGGAATGCTCAGTACGCCAATATAGTCCCGGCCGCCCACGGTTTTTTCCGGCATCTCCCGCTGGTCATCCAGCAGGTATTCAGGCAGCTTGACCGCCGAGGCATCTTCCTGTTCCGGGGCAGCCCCCCCTTCCGTTGCCGCCTCCTGGGTCAGGGACTGGGTCAGTTCCGTGATGACCTGTTGGGCGGAGTCTCCGGCCCTGCGGGATTCCTGGCCGTTGTAGGCCCACAGAAACAGGGCCGCTGTCAGCAGCAGCAGCCCCGTATTGATCCAAATTCTTCCTGGGTCAGTCTTCATCCCCGGCCCTCCGCTTCCGAATCAGCCCCACCACGATGCAGCCCAGCCCGCCGCAGGCCAGCACCGGCACCGGCCACCACAGCTGGCCGGTCTGGGGCAGCTTCCCGCCGGAGGAGGCGGCGGGTTTTGTGGTGGGGCTGGTGGTGGGCTTGGTGGTCACGTCCCGTTCCAGGTCGGTTTTGGGCTGACTGGCCACGTCATATTGGTATTCCCCCTCCTCAAGGTAGGGAAGGCTTACCAGAAAGGGCTCGGTTTTGCCGTACCCGGCAGGGGCGGTTTTCTGCACCACCAGATACAGGCCAAAGGGCAGGGAAGAAAAGGTCACTTTGCCATTCTCCCCCACCTTTTGGGGGAGAGGGGTCACCGGGGTCAGCTTGCTTTCCAGTTTAGAAAGCTTCCCCGCCAGTTCCGGGGACTGGATGTCTCCAAACTGGGCCAAGTCCTCCCGGATGGCTGCCACGGGGACAAAGGAATAGTTGCCGTCTTCTTCCTCCACGTCCCCCACCTTGTAAAGGGCCAGGGTGCCCCCCGGGAGGGCTTTTTCCTGATAGGTCATGGTCACGGTAATGCTGCAATGGCCGTCTTTTCGTTCATCGGGCACCGGGTGGGCAGCGGCAGACAGGGGCAGGCTGAGCAGGAGCAGCAGTGCAAGCAAACTTCTCAGATGTTTTCTCATAACATACCTCCTATTTTTTTCTGCGCCGGGGCAGCAGCAGTACCAGCAGCACCAGCAATATGGGAATGGCCACAATGGGGGCCACCAGCATGGGCTCTAATTGGACGGCATCGGCGGTGACCCGGATGGTTTTTACTTCTTCCAGATTGTCGATGCGGTGTCCCCGGACCAGCAGCCGGTGGCTGTTGATGCCGTAGGGGGTGCAGGTCACCAGGGTGCAGTAGTCCTGGCCTTCTACAATTTCCAGGGCGGCGGTGTCCTGAGGCTCTACGATCAAAATCTGGTCCACCTCGTAGGTCAGCACCTCGTCCAGCACCCGCAGGAGGAAGATGTTCCCCTCCCGCAGCCTGTCCAGATTGGTAAAGAGTTTGGCACTGGGCAGACCCCGGTGACCGGAAAGCACACAGTGGGTACTCTCCCCGCCCACCGGCAGGCTGGACCATTCCAGATGGCCCACGGCCACCTGCAAAACCGAATCCTCCGTGCCGTGGTAAATGGGCAGACTCACGTCAATTTCCGGGATCTCGATATATCCCATGACCCCCTGGCCGGAGATGTCCAAAAGGCTTTTATATTCCGCCTGCTGTTCTTCGGAGAGGATATAGCCGTTGTTCCGGCCCAGCAGCTCCCGGTTATAGGCCCTGGCGGCTTCCCAGAGGGCCTCATAGCTGGTGTTATCCAGGGCGGCCACGTTTTCGGCGTAGGTGGTAATGGCCTTGGTCTGGTGGAAGGAGTTCCAGTAGTCACTGACGGTGGGATACAGCAACAGGGACAGCCCTATGAGCAATAGAAAAACCAGAATCACCGTTGACAAATGTTTTCGCATACAGGGTTCTCCTTGTGGC